>ERZ779850.2998-NODE-2998-length-12583-cov-3.109116_pt1 | contig 12583 bp, 7 predicted proteins | sample MGYA00511249_ERZ779850 | MGnify/ENA primary metagenome ERZ779850 (study PRJEB29588, sample SAMEA2162475) | human gut metagenome | biome: human gut; feature: human-associated habitat; material: faeces | place: Denmark | collected 2008/2010 ...
ATTTCAACGATGGATTGGGAAAGCGCTTCGATCAGCGCCTCGCGTTCCGTCGGGAAGCGGTCGATCTCGTCCTGATAGCGATGGGAGAAAATGATGGCATAGTCGATGGCGAGCGCGAGCTGCAAAATAACGGCAATGGAATTGGTGATGGAGGATATCTCGCCCAGCCAGAAGTTTGTGCCCATATTCAGCAGGGCGGCGGAGGCGAAGGTGAGGATCATCACGGGCAGCTCGGCATAGGAGCGTGAGGTGATAAGCAGCACCAGCACGATGATGACGGCGGCGATGGCCGCGGCGGCGTGATCCTGGGTGGAGAAGATGTTGCAGGAAGCCCAGCGGATGTCGGCACCGAGCTCATAAAGCGTCCTGATGAGCATGGCCGTCTGGATGGTCATATGCAGGGAACCGGTGATGCGCAGTCCCTTAAGAGGCTTGCTCGGGCCGTACTTTCTGATGCATTCCATGAGGCCGGGCATCTCACGCTCGGAAAGCTGCATTTCCTTGCGTCCGAAGTCTGCGAGATTCAGATCCTTTACTTTGTAATCCAGGGAAAGGTCGAGTTCCTTGACCATGTACAGGGTCCTCCATTGAAAAAAATGCGGCGCCTTGTAACGCGCCTGGTTATTAATCACTATATGCGAATTACCGAATATAGTTTTCCCCAGTCCCTGTCAAGCACTTCACCTGAGGGAAAAATTTCCCGGAAACAGAAAAAGCCCGGACGCGCAGAATCCTTTCCGCCAGAGATACGGCGGAAAGGTCCGGCTGAACCGGGCAGAGAAAAATGAGGGGGCAGGGGATTACTGACAGCGGAGAGACGCGTTGCAGCGGCTGTCCATGATGAAGCGGGCCGCGTGGCGTGTAATCCCCGTGCTGTAGGAGCGGTTATTTGAGAGGCTCTGGGAGCGCGCGTTGCCGGCCATGGAAGGCAGCCGGCGGCCAATGCCGTTGAGTGTGCCGCAGATTTTTTCCACCGCTCCGGGCACAGGCTTGAGAGGGATACCGGAATCATAGCAGAAGAGAGAGGAGGAGACTCTCACGCGGTAGACGGATACATCCTGATCGCGCAGAAGGTTCTCCTTTTTTTTCTCTTCCGCGGCCCGTCGGACCTCAATGCGCTCCTTCATCTTTTCCAGAGTGCCGGGTGCCGTGCTTTTGCGCCTTTCCGCGCCGTGCCGCTGCCTGACTTTCGCCAGACAGACAGACGGCTGAGCGCCGTCCTGTATCTCCTGATCGTCCATCGTGTCTCCCTGTAGTTTTGAGAGGGCTGACAAAAAAATAAAAACGCCGGCAGCGGACGCGGGACGCCGTCCGCGGGTGCCGCCGGGGGCCGTGAGATCCTGCTTGAGCGTCAGCTCCGGCGTAACGCCCCAGGAGGAGAAGTCAGACATTTCCCCGGAGGTAACGGCCGCATGTATTCTTCAGGGCAGCCGATATGCCACACGGGGAAAACTATAGTCAGGGGAAAAGGCCTTGGCAAGGACTTTCAGGAAAGTTGCTGCCGGAGAGCCGGGGACGGACAGAAAAAATTTTTTGGGAAAAATTAACAATCCGCAAAAAAAGCATTGCCTATTTTTCCAAAAAGGTTAGTCTTCAATTTTGTGGAGGCTCCCTCTGTGTGTGTCACCGTATGTGCGCAGTGCGGTGGCACACGAGCCCCACGGCCAGGCTGCCCGCAAGGGCGTCTCGGCTATTTCCCGGGGACCCTGTCCCCGGGATTTTTTTTGTATGGGATCAAAAAAAGAGGCCTCTTTCCATACTGCGCCGGGAACCGGCGCCGGAAAAAAGCCTCTGAAAAACGATACCCGCCCGTGCGGAAGAAACGGGCTGCCGCGTGGAAGAAGAAGCGGGCCGGCCGTCCCCAGTCCGTCCTGAGTATGGTACCGTGCGGTGGAACTGCCCAGGGGAGTGACGCGCCCTTCCGGGGCAGCGCTTATTCCGGGGATGACTCCGCGCTCGCCGTGCGTTCATCCCCGGTAAAGGGGCAGGGGGCCGGAGCTCTGGCTGCCGGGTGTCACGGAAATCATCCCCGGATTTCCCCGGAGGAAAACGTTACTGCTCAGCCCCGGCCAGCAGATTCCTGGAAGGAGCGGGGTTCTCCCTCGCCGGAAAAAAGCGCGATTTGCGGCCTTCGAGGTGTTTCCAGGCCGGCCGGTCCAGGAAATTGCCGGACATGCTGCGTACGTTCTCTTCCATCTCCTGGTACAGCTTCCAGGGTATGGAGAAGGCGAGAAGATCGTTATCGATGAAGCGCCTCGCGAAGAGATCGGTCATGGAAATGATGGCTCTGGGGAATTCCCTTCTGTTTTCCTCTTCGGTCAGGAGGCAGAAGGTCACGCAGGCCGAAGCGCTTGGCACAATGACATTGTCAAATCCCGCGCGGCCAAAGTTGGCCATGGCTGTCAGAGCTGAGAGCTGATCGCAGTCCGCGTACATGACGACCATGCGCGGCGTCTCGTTTTCCTTCACAAGGGAAAGAGGACGGAAAATCACGTATTCCTCGGGGATATTTCTGTAGGGCGTATTTTCCCTGTCCGCGGCGGCGAATTCCACGGTCTTTTTGAGTCCGAGAGGCTCCCGGCCCGGCATGGCCTTCACGCCGGGGACACCGCAGGTCATATGTCCGTCAACGCGCGCCGTACGCTTATCATTGAGGCACAGCCCATGACGTCCGCCGTGACAGACGCCCGTACTGTGCCCGACGGCAAAGGTCCTGCCGCGCATGGCCGCGCTCAGCATGGCCGCGGCGCAGACCCACTGCCCATCGGGATACGTCCTCGCGTCGGAGGGTTTCTCGTCGCTGAAAAGGATGGCGGCGGGCTCGTAGCGCAGGTGCAGTCTCTCAGCCAGTTTGCTTTGCATAACTCTTCTTCTCCCAGAATAATGTAAGCCGGTCTCTTTCCGGCAGACGCATATTCCGCCCGCGGAGGGAAAGCGTATGTGATGAAAATCAAATCTTCCCGAAGCGTGGGCCTGTTTGTCGGAATTTCTTTACAAGGTGCACGTTCGGCGATATACAGACGGAGAACTTATATCAATATAGCTGGATATAATGATTTTTCCAGTGCGGCATGGCCTCCCGCGGGAGCGCCGGCCGGAAGACAAACTTCAGCGCGTATCCATGGAGGAAACGCATCATGCAGACCAAAGGCACCTATTATTTTACCTCTGAGTCCGTCACCGAAGGTCATCCCGATAAAGTCGCCGACCAGATTTCCGACGCCGTCCTCGACACTCTTCTTGAGCAGGATCCCGACGCGCATGTGGCCTGTGAAACGCTCGTGACCACGGGCATGGCGCTCATTTGCGGCGAAATCACCACCAAGGGGTACGCTGATCTGCCTACCGTAGTCCGCAGCACCATCCGCAATATCGGTTACGACAATTCCGAAATGGGCTTTGACTGGCGCACCTGCGCTGTCATCTCCACCATCGATCATCAGTCCCCTGACATCGCCCAGGGCGTCAACCGCGAGAAGCCCGAGGATCAGGGTGCCGGCGACCAGGGCATGATGTTCGGCTACGCCTGCGACGAGACCGCCACGCTGATGCCTGCTCCCATCTACTGGGCCCATCAGCTCTCCATGCGTCTCGCCAAAGTGCGCAAAGAAGGCATCGTTGATTTCTTCCGTCCCGACGGCAAGACCCAGGTCTCCTTCCAGTATCAGGACGGCCGCCCCGTGCGCATCAACAACGTGGTCGTGTCCACCCAGCATGCCGAGAGCGCGTCCCAGGCCGACATCATCGAGGCCGTGAAGAGCCAGGTCATCCGCCCCGTGCTCGAACCCTCCGGCTTCTTCGATGAAAAGAACTGCGACATCTTCATCAATACCACCGGACGTTTTGTCGTGGGCGGCCCCATGGGCGACAGCGGCCTCACCGGACGCAAGATTATCCAGGACACCTACGGCGGCACCGGCCATCACGGTGGCGGCGCCTTCTCCGGCAAGGATCCTTCCAAGGTTGACCGCTCGGCAGCGTACATGGGCCGCTACATTGCCAAGAACGTTGTGGCTGCCGGCCTCGCAAAGGTCTGTGAAGTCCAGATCGCTTACAGCATCGGCGTCGCCGAACCCGTGAGCGTGCTTGTCACCTCCCAGGGCACAGGCGAATATCCCGATGAGGTTCTGACTCAGGCCGTACGCGACGTCTTCGATCTGCGCCCGTACTTCATCACGAAGCGTCTCGATCTCAAGCGCCCCATCTACTCCAAGACTTCCTGCTACGGTCACTTCGGCCGCGAACTTCCCGAGTTCACCTGGGAAAAGAAGGACGCCGTGAACGACCTGCTCACCGCTGTCCAGAAGCACTAGCCGGGGGAGCGCATGGCCATTTACGTTTCCGGTTCCCTGGCTTTTGACCGCATCATGACCTTCCATGGGAACTTCCAGGATCACGTCCTCATGGATAAGCTGCATATGCTCAATATCAGCTTCATGGTGGACAGCATGAACGAGCGCAGGGGCGGCTGTGCCGGCAACATTGCCTATACGCTGGCCCTCCTTGGGGAACACCCTGTGGTCGTGGCCGCTGCCGGCAAAGACTTCGGCGGCTACCTCGCCCATATGAAGGAAGTGGGCGTCGCGACAGAGGGTATCCGTATCGTGAACGATCAGTTCACGGCCCTTTGCTACATTACCACAGACCTTAAGGGCAACCAGATCACCGGCTTTTTCCCCGGCGCCCTGGCCGAACCCTGTTCCTACAGCTTCCCCTTTATCTGTTCCGGTGATCTCGCCATCGTCTCTCCAGGTAACATGGACGACATGGCCCGTCTGCCTGACCTCTACAGAGAGAAGGGCGTGCGCTTCATCTTTGACCCCGGGCAGCAGTTGCCCGTGTTCACCGATCAGGCGCTCATCCGGGGCGTACAGGGGTCCCTGGCCTATGTCTGCAACGACTACGAGCTGGGCATAACCTGCAAGAAGCTCGGCATCTGTGATACCGACATGTTCAGGTACACCGAGTGGCTCATCACCACCGAAGGCGAGAAGGGCTCCCGCGTGCGCGGCCGTGACGGAACGGATGTGCAGATTCCTGCCGCTCCCTGCAGCCGCGTCGCCGATCCCACCGGCGCGGGCGACTCGCACCGTGCCGGACTGCTCCTCGGTCTGAGCAGGGGGCTTTCCGTTCCCGAAGCCGCGAAACTCGGTTCCGTGTCAGCGAGCTACGCCATCGAACAGATGGGCACGCAGGAGCACTCCTTCACCAGGGAGGACTTTAAGCAGCGTTACGAGGCTGCCTACGGCCCCATGCCCATCGAGCTGTAAGAAAGGTTTTCAGAGTTTTGGCCGGTTTTCTGTTGACAGGACGGGCCTCTTAGCGTAGACAACTAACCCACGCGCATTGGGCTATCGTTCAATTGGCAGGACACCGGATTCTGGCTCCGATAATCAAAGTTCGAGTCTTTGTAGCCCAGCCACGCATTACGTCCCCATCGTCTAGTCGGCCCAGGACACCGGCCTTTCACGCCGTCAACGGCGGTTCAAATCCGCCTGGGGACGCCAAATTTGAAAACAACAAAGAACGCCAAGATGTTATGCATCTTGGCGTTCTTTGTTGTTTTTCTTTCCGGTACGTTTTCCCGAAGTCCAGCCTCGTCCGCTTGCATCAAAATATTTTATGGGTATATCCGTAGGTAGAAATGTGGTATGACATTTTTGATGCCTACATGAATAACCGTGCGGAATCAAAAAATATTTATATTCATGTGGGTATTTCTCCGTCCAACGGCAACCAGAGAGGGCACATGCCTCTTACCGATCCCTATATCCGCAGTCTGACCCCCGCCCTGAGGCCCCGCAAGTATTTCGACGGCAGTGGTCTTTTTCTCTTCATTCCCACCAGTGGAAGCAAGCTCTGGAGAATGGCCTACCGTTTTGACGGAAAGAGCAAGCTGCTCAGTTTCGGGGAATATCTTACCGTATCTCTCAAGGATGTCAGAGAACGAAGCGTCTGTTGTCCAGAGGCATCGCCCCGTCAGACCATGAACGGCAGATGCGACAGGCCAGAGCCATGGCGGAACGGGACAGTTTTCAGAATATCGCTAGTGAATGGCATGAAAGCCGCATGGCGGAGTTTTCTGAAAAGCATCAGGGAACCATCATGTATCGGCTGAAAACCTACATCTTTTCGCGCCTAGGCAAAACGTATATCGCCAGGCTGGAAACACGGGATATTATGGAAGTGGTCAAACCCCTGGAGCAGAGGGGATACTGCGAGACTTCCCGAAGAGTGCTACAAATCATCAATCAGGTGTTCCGTTATGCGGTCATCACGGGGCGTGCGGGGCACAATATCGCAGCCGCTCTCCGCGGAGCCTTGAAGCCGAGAAAAACGGTCCACCGCGCGGCGGTGCTGGAAACGGAGAAAGTCGGCCAGCTTCTGCGAGGTATCGACGCCTACGAAGAATATTTCCTTCTGATCTGTGCCTTGAAGCTGGCTCTGCTGGTCTTCCGTACCACGGAGCTGCGTTCAGCTCAATGGAAGGAATTTGACATTGAGGTAAAGGAATTGCGCATCTCTGCCGAACGCATGAAAATGCGCCGTCAGCATCTTGTTCCCTTGTCCAGACAGGCAATATCCATTCATCGGGAACTTCCGAAATACTCCGGGGAGGGAACATACTCTTCCCCTTCCGTCCGCACGAAGGTACGACCTATTTCCGATGCGACCATGCTTAATGCGCTCCAGTGCATGGACTACCAAAAGCACGAGATGAGCGTGCATGGTTTTCGCTCCATCGCGTCCACGCTGCTCAACGAACTCGGTTATAACCGGGGCTGGATAGAGGATGCCTTCTCCGATGTATATAAGCGCGAGCTGGACCTTGACGCGCGGATAGCCTTCAAGAGTGCGGCCAAGGCATTTATGCGTACCTACGGATTTCTGGGGGCCATTCTTCCCTACGGTAGTGCTACAGGGGAAAAACTCTCCATTTTCCTCACGTTGCTGATTTTCAAGCTGCCTTCACTTCAAGGAGATGATCTGGCAGAGGCAATTCTTCAGGCTATAGATCTTAACAGCTATTGGGCCGAAAAACAGACTGCAATAGCCTTGAAACTGGAAGATGAAGATGCTGAAGTGGCTCCGGTTCCCGTAGATATGAGTGGCGGCAAACCTAAGCTCGAAATGAACAAATTGACAAGTATTCTGAATCGATTCGACGAGTTGTTCGGCTATATAGTTTGGGAAGATGTCGATAACGTCTGCAGACAGATAGCTGAAGTGTCTGCCATGGGGGCAAAGGATGAGGTGTATCAGAACGCCATGAAAAATTCCGGCAGGCAGAATGCCCGACTGGAAAGCAAACGTGCTCTGAATGCCGTGATGTTCAAAATCATGCAGGACAACATGGAGCTGTTCAAGCAATTCAACGATAGCCCGAACTTCAAGAAATGGTTGTCGAATATGATTTTCTACGTAACGTATGATCCGAGAGGAAATTGTACGAGGATAGCTACAACGAATTAAAAACCGTATGCACGGGTTGTAGAGTTCTCGTGTCGCAGTGATTCATGACGAGGTGAGTAACATTCATTCAGGGAGTTAATATATGCAAATAGCTTTTATTGATATTCAGAATTTTCGTAAACTTCGATCTGTACGAATTGAGTTGACAAATAAGCAAACCATTTTTGTGGGAGCCAATAATAGCGGAAAAACAACCGCAATGCATGCGCTTGAAAAATTTTTGAAACAGCCCAAAGAGAGAAAAGAATCTTCTCAAAGTGACGAAGGCGCATCAAAATGGTTTGTTGTTGAAGATTTTACCTTGTCAAATTGGGAAAAAATCAATCAGGTGGCGTTAGACTGGGAGAAGTTACCGGAAGGTGCCGAGCCTCCGTCAGATCTTACTGACTTGGATTCTTGGTTACCGGCGTTAGATGTTTGGCTAAAAGTCGAAAGCAATGAATATCACCATGTGTATAAATTGATTCCTACGCTTGATTGGAGCGGAGGATATTTAGGAATTCGACTACGGCTTCAACCTAAAGATATTTCCAAGCTATATCGGGATTATCGTTCCGCCCGCCGTATTGCTGATAACTTGTCGGATCAGATAGACAATTCAAAAAAAGTAAAACTCTCTAAGATCGTCGAGGAGAATAGCTCATCTCATCAAGATGTAAACCAATATCTGGAGAAAGCCTTCTGGCCGCAGAATATGCATGATTTCTTACGGCGCCGCTTAGATGAATATTTTGCTGTTTTTTATTATGAACTAGATCCGGCGAAAGCCACTTTAGAATTGCCTCAATCTCTTTCTCAGTACTCTTCTCCAAAATCAGGAGATCCATTTGCGGGGCTCATCAGAATTGATTTCATCAATGCGCAACGTGATCTCAATGATGCAGATTCCTTTTCAAAACAGCAAAAACTTGCCTCACAGTTCTCCGAATATTTTAAAACACATCTAAATCCCCAAAATAAAAACATACCGACAGAGGCTGATATTGATGCTATTATAGCTACATGCGCTTCTGAAGCAATCTATAACGATAGCTTGCAGAAATCATTCAAGGGCCCCATTCATGAATTGGAAAATTTAAACTACCCTAATATAAATAATCCTGAAATTAAAGTTCAAACAAAAATACAGCCCAAAAGTGTTCTTAGCCATTCGGCAGCTGTGCAATATAGCTTGGCTAAGGATGGCTCAATGAAAGATATGTTTTTACCAGAAACCTATAATGGATTAGGGTATCAAAATCTTATTTTCATGGTCTTTAAACTCATGAGGGCCAGAGATGGCTGGATGCGGGTAAACAGAGAGGAGCAATATACCGAAAGTAGTAAGGAACCTATTCATCTCGTATTTATTGAGGAACCGGAAGCTCATCTTCACGCTCAAGTTCAACAGGTTTTTATTCGCAAAGCATACGAAGTTTTAAGGCAACATGACGATTTAAAAAATAATCCTCAGTTTACAACACAACTTATTGTTTCGACGCATTCCCCTCATATTGCTCATGAATGCGAGTTTGCTGAACTCCGCTACTTTCAGAGAATCCAGAATACTGCAAGCTCTATACCAGAATCTCGCGTAATAAGCTTGGCAACAGTTTTCGGAGAAGAGGCTTTAGCTACTTCCCCCCAAAAAAGGAGAAAGAGCAAGACAGGTAAAAAGGCTGACGAGTCATCCATCCCGCAAACTGAAGAAATCCGAAGATTGGCAACAAGACGTTTTGTAACTCGTTATTTACAAACAACTCATTGCGATATTTTTTTTGCTGATGCAGTCATTTTAGTTGAGGGGGCAGGAGAAAGAATTTTACTTCCACATTTCTTAAAATATTTTAAGAGTGGAGAGTTGTTTAGAAGCTATATAGCAATATTAGAAATTGGTGGTAGTCACGCATTCAGATTGCGAGAGTTAATTGAATGTCTTGGATTGCCTACACTCATTATTACGGATATTGACTCAGCAAAACAAAATATGGCTTCTACAAAGCCGAATGCATGCCCAGTCCAGCCTCAACAGGGGCAAGTGACAACAAATAGTACCCTAAAAAAATGGATACCTCAAATTGATGACATTGATAGTCTTCTTAAATTATCCGATCTTGGGAAGATAAAGATAGATGTAGATAAAGGCTATAAAATCCGCGTTGCCTATCAAATAGGAATTCCCCTTAGTTCTGATAAAGAGCCAACGGTAATGGTATATCCACGTACTTTTGAAGATGCCTTTATTTTTTCTAACTGTGAAAGCATACAGAATATAAAACTAGACTCTATACAAGATGATTGTTCACAATTGGCTTTAGTTCAAAAAATTTTGAAAGAAAACAAAAAAAATAAGGATGATCTCGGAACATGCATATTTGAGATGATAGATAAACAGTCTTTCAAAAAGGCGGAATTCGCACTTGAGATGTTATTTTATTGCAATCCTGAACTGATGGTTATTCCCAAGTATATGGAAGAGGGATTCTTGTGGCTGTATGAACAGCTCAACAGTGATAATGCCTAAATATGTTCATCATTGGAGGAATTGTATGTGCATGTACTATATGCCTGATGATGCAGACAGTATAATTGAAAACTGTATTTCTTTAAAAACCCCCCGGAGTTTTTTATTGTTTGCTGGCGCCGGTTCTGGAAAAACATCATCTCTGGTTGCGGCTCTTAAGTATGCGCAAAAAACTATAGGACGTACTCTTTCTCAAGAAAATCGCTATATAGGTGTCATTACTTATACAAATGCTGCAGCTACTGAAATCGCAAAGAGAAGTGAAGAATTTCCTTTTTTTGCAGTCAGCACCATACATAGCTTTGCATGGGAACTTATCGCACCTTTTCAATACGATATTAAGAAATGTCTTCAGGAAAAACTACAGACAGAAATAGGTAATCTGGCAGAAAAATCAGGAGATAAGAATAAACAAAAAAAAGAAAAAATGCTAAAACGCCTTGAGTTAATAAAAAATATTAATTATTTCACATATAGTCCGACTAAGCCAAATACAGGAAGGGATTCACTTGGGCATAGTGATGTTATTTATATTTGTGTTAACTTGCTGAAAAAGGCATTACTTCAAGAGATTTTGATCAGCCGTTTTCCTATTCTTTTTATTGATGAATGCCAAGATACAAAAAAAGATTTTATAGAAATATTGCTACAAATACAGAAACAATATTCAAATAGATTTATGATCGGACTATTTGGTGATATGATGCAGCAAATTTATACTGATGGTAAAGAAAAACTAGATCAGGCTATTGGAGATGATTGGCAAAAAACTCACAAAACTATGAACTTTAGATCTCCAAAGAGAGTTGTTCGTTTGATTAACTCTATTTGCCATATGGCACAAACAGAGAGAACGCAGAGAGCCCTGCCAACAGCAGCGGAAGGTATTGTCAGATTTTTCATTGCTTCATCAACTAATAAGGATAAAATTTCTTATGAAAAACAAGTCCGTCAACAGATGGCGACAATAACATCAGATTCCGGCTGGAAAAAAGAGGAAAATGTAAAAATACTAACACTTGAGCACAAAATGGCCGCAGAACGATTTGGTTTTGTAGAACTCTTCAATATACTTGCGCGATCTTCAAATATAAAAGATAAAGCATTCCAAAAAATAACTCCGCAAGATCCTACTCCTCAGTTAAAAGAATTGGCTTTTTTTACGAATATTATCATTCCACTTATCAAATGCAATAGTGAAAATGATAAGTTTGGTGTTGCATCAATAGTAAAAGAATACAGCCCATTTTTGCAGAAAGATAAATTTATTTATATTTCTGGAGATCATCAAACACAAGTAAAAAAAGCTCATAACGCTACTTTAACATTGCTTAAACTCTGGGAAGGAAATAAAGATCCTTTATTGGGAGAAATTATAGATTGTATCAATTCAACAATGTTATTTGATATTCCAAGTAATTTATTGCTAAATTCCGATATGCAGGTTGAGAAACAACAGCAGGATAGTCCGTCATCCAATATTTCAGATCCTCTTGTCCAAGATATGGGAATATGGAGTGATATGAGAAATATTCCTTTTTCTCAAATAACTAAATATTATTCTTATATTAAGGGAGAAAGTTCTTTTGATACACATCAAGGGGTGAAAGGATTGGAATTTCCTCGAGTTATGGTTATTTTAGATGACAAATCCGCAGCGGGCCGTCTCTTCAGTTATGAAAAGCTTTTTACAGTCAAAGAACTCTCAATTACGGATAAAAAGAATATTAACGAAGGCAGAGATAATACTCTTAGTCGGACAAGTCGGTTGTTCTATGTTATTTGTAGTCGCGCCCAACAAAGCCTAGCTATTGTTTGTTATACAGAACAGCCAGATAAATTACAGCGCTATTTATTGAAGAATAATCTATTCGAGAGCAACGAAATTTGCATGTCGTAGTCTTTTCACAAAACTATTTCGTTCTCCCCAGCCCACAATCCGTTCCATCTTTTTGCGATGCATCCAGAGCGAAAGTGGACGCTGTGCAAATCGCTTGAACAGGAACTTTTCATAAAAGGCAACAGTCTGCTTCTCTTTAGCGTCCACCAGAAAAATTGCCCAGGCCAAGTAGTTGTAGCAGTTGCGGCGCAGGGCATCTAGGACACGCAGGCTCCCGATATGCTATCCTTGAAAGGCCGAAGCTACGTCAAGGCCGCCAAGGCGTATGGCCGGGACCACAGGATAGTGCGGTATGTGGCGAGCTGCCTTGGCTTCCGGTATATCCGTCAGAAGCACCAAAGGTAGCCGCCAGTGTGTAAAATCCGATGGCTCTTTCTTCCCAGAGCAGCGCATCCGCTGTGTCTTCATTTCTCCGTCCGTCACACCTTTAAAAGTGCCAAAGCGGGACGGAGGGCTTCCCTGCGGGCCGCTACGCAGGTCTTGCCCTCCCTTGCTTTCGGCGAAAAATACTCGTGGGCGGCGGACGTGGAAACCACGGGCGGGGGGTCTATCTAAGGAATCTGGCATCACTTTTCATCTAGGCAGGAAAATCTGACGCAGGGCAGATTTACGATAAAACGCCTAATCATGGGAAATAATAGGTTCTTCTGTGTGATTATTCCGCGCGATCGGAGCATGCGCTGAAGCGCGTTCAGCGCATGCTGACC
>ERZ779850.3001-NODE-3001-length-12574-cov-3.126208_pt1 | contig 12574 bp, 9 predicted proteins | sample MGYA00511249_ERZ779850 | MGnify/ENA primary metagenome ERZ779850 (study PRJEB29588, sample SAMEA2162475) | human gut metagenome | biome: human gut; feature: human-associated habitat; material: faeces | place: Denmark | collected 2008/2010 ...
TCAGCATATCGGCCAGCATCTGTGTCGGATGATATTCGTTTGTCAGACCATTCCATACCGGAACTCCTGCATATTTTGCAAGGTCTTCTACGATTTCCTGTCCAAATCCTCTGTATTCGATTCCTTCATACATTCTTCCGAGAACTCTTGCGGTATCGGCAATACTTTCTTTCTTGCCAATCTGAGAACCGGTCGGATCCAGATATGTACTGCCCATTCCAAGATCATGAGCAGCTACTTCAAATGCACAACGTGTTCTGGTGCTTGTTTTCTCAAAGATCAGGGCAATGTTTTTGCCTTTATAATATTCATGAAGCTCTCCTGCTTTTTTCTTTGCTTTTAATTCAGCAGCGAGATCGATCATGTAGGTGATCTCTTCTGGTGTAAAGTCTTTCAGTGTAAGAAAATTGCGTCCTTTTAAGTTCATAACAGTTACTCCTCTTTTTTCGTGTTTCTTTATAAAAAATTATTCTTCTGTTTTCTTATCCTCAACAACGATTTCTTTCAGAGATGATGCAAGTCCTGCCAGTCCCTGGATCTCAGACGGGATAATGATCTTGGTAGCCTTACCATCTGCTGCCTTTCCAAATGCTTCCAGGCTCTTCCGTGTAAGTACTGCCTGATCTGCCCCTGCTTCACGGATCATACGGATCCCTTCTGCATTAGCTTTCTGAACTTTCAGAACTGCCTCTGCCTGTCCTTCAGCCTCTTTGATCATACGTTCTTTCTGCGCTTCTGCTTTCAGAATCGCAGCCTGTTTCTCAGCTTCCGCATCGAGGATTGCAGATTCTTTTTTACCTTCTGCAACAAGGATCGTAGATTTTTTCTCACCTTCTGCGCGGAGAATTGCTTCACGTCTTTCACGCTCAGCCTTCATCTGTTTCTCCATAGCTTCCTGGATTGCTGCCGGCGGAATAATATTTTTCAGTTCCACACGATTTACTTTGATTCCCCATGGATCTGTTGCCACATCCAGGGATGCACGCATCTTAGTGTTGATAACTTCACGGGAAGTCAGCGTTTCATCCAGTTCCATGTCACCGATGATGTTTCTAAGGGTTGTCGCTGACAGATTTTCGATTGCCATGATCGGATTTTCCACACCATATGCAAAAAGCTTTGGATCTGTAATCTGGAAAAACACAACAGTATCGATCTGCATTGTTACGTTATCTTTGGTAATAACCGGCTGTGGTGGAAAATCCACAACCTGCTCTTTCAGATTGACTCTTCTTGCCACACGGTCAATAAATGGTGTTTTGAAATGAATACCTGTGTTCCATGTTTCTTTGTATGCCCCAAGACGTTCTACAACGATTGCATATGCCTGTGGCACAATACGGATACAGGATGCCAGGATCCAGAGTACAAGTACGATGAGTACTATAAAAATAATAATTCCTGCCATTTTACTTACCCTCCGTTTCTTCTTTTACAATCAGTTTTACTCCCTGAACAGCTTCAATTGTTACAACTGTCTGTTCCGGAATCGTTACTTCATCAGAAGATGTTCTCGCCATCCATTCAATATCATTGATACGGACCTGCCCTGTCTGCTCCAGATTATTGATCTTCTGAATCACAACAGCTTTTTCTCCGATCAGGCTGTTTACATTGGTCTTTGGCACACCCTTATTCATATATCGAACTGCCAGTGGTCTTGTAAAAATCAGCAGGACCAGTGAAATGACTAAAAACAGAATCCACTGCACCAGTATACCTGCACCTGCGCCTGACGCAATCGCTGCGACCAGTGCGCCTCCTGCAAACCAGATCGTAGTCAGTCCTACCGTGATTGCCTCGATCACAAGAAAGACCGCCAACACGATCAGCCACATTAAAGGTTCCATCTTATCCCCTCCTCTGCCTTGCCGCCTCATACATGAGTATTCCGGCCGCCATAGCTGCATTAAGGGATTCCACCTGCCCGCACATCGGGATCCGGATCAGACAGTCTGCTGCATCCGCAGCCTGGTCTGTAAGGCCCTTTCCTTCGTTTCCTATCAGGAACGCAGTTCCGTCCTTATAGGATTCCCTGTCATATGAGTTTTTACCCTGTAAATGTGCGGCAAAAAAGCGGATTCCTCTTCCCTGAAGTTTCTGTTTTAATGATACCACATCTTCCACATAGAAAAAAGGAATTCTGTAAACAGATCCCATCGTTGCGCGAATTACCTTTGGGTTTGTAATATCCACACAGGTTTTTGTCAGGAAAACACCTCTCACTCCGGCGCCTTCTCCGGTTCGGATGATCGTCCCTGCATTTCCGGGATCCTGCAGATCCTCCAAAACCATAAGAAGTGGTTTTTCCTCTTTCAGAAGATCTTCCAGTTCGTAAGAAGGCTGTCGGAGTACGGTAAGGATTCCCTGTGGCGTCTGTGTATCACACATCTGCCTGAACACACCGTTCTCAACTGCATCCCAGGAAAATCTCCGTACCTTTTTCATTACTTCTTCATCTTCTAGCATTGATTCTGCCACATAGATTTTCTCAATCCAGTCATCCGGTGCCTCCAGGAACATTTTTCTTCCTTCTGCAATGAAAAGTCCCTGTTCTCTTCTCGCCTTTGCCTTCTGATTCAGCTTTATTATATTCTTAACCTGTGTATTCTGTGCACTGGAAATCATTCAGTTACTCCTTTAATCCAGAACGGAGGCCGCCTGACGGTGGCCTCCGCTGTAAAAACGTCGTATTTTTATTTTTTGTAGTTATGAGAAAGAGAGTTACATACCTCCCACATATATGGGGATACATCTTTCTGCATAGCAAGTGCTTCGTTAATATCGAAGTCCATGAATTCACCATGACGATATCCAACAACTCGACAGGATTTACCCTGTACAAGAAGGTCTACTGCAAGTGCACCCATCATAGATGCATATACACGGTCCTTACATGTCGGGTTTCCACCACGCTGCATATGTCCGAGGATCGTTGCACGTGTCTCAATACCTGTAGCTGCTTCAATACGTCTTGCCATAGCCTCAGAATGACCAATACCCTCTGCATTTACGATGATATGATGTTTCTTTCCGGATTTACGGCTTGCGATAATGTTGTTGATCAGCTTCTGCTCATCATAGTCATATTTTTCAGGAATCAGGACATCCTCTGCTCCATTGGCAATACCGCACCACATTGCAAGGTATCCTGCATTACGTCCCATAACTTCGATAATACTGCATCTTTCGTGAGATGTGGAAGTATCACGAACTTTATCGATTGCCTCCATTGCTGTATTTACTGCTGTATCAAATCCGATTGTATACTCTGTGCAGGCAATGTCCAGGTCAATTGTTCCCGGAACACCGATTGTATTGATTCCAAGATTTGCCAGCTTCTGTGCACCTGCAAAAGAACCGTCTCCACCAATTACTACCAGTCCGTCGATTCCGTGTTTTCTGCAGATTTCTGCACCACGCTGCTGTCCTTCCGGTGTACGGAATTCTGCACATCTTGCTGTATAAAGAATTGTACCACCGCGTTCGATCGTATCTGATACGTCTCTGGCAGTCATATCAACGATTTCTTCATTAAGAAGACCATTGTATCCTTTATAAATGCCTTTTACATTCAGTCCGCTGCTCAGTCCTCGTCTTACAACAGCACGGATCGCAGCGTTCATTCCCGGAGCGTCACCGCCACTTGTAAGCACACCGATGGTTTTTATCTGTTTCTCTGCCATGATTCATTCCTCCATCTCCAGGCTTCCTTTCATCGCTTGCATAATAATAGGAAACCTTGTTATCTGTTCTACACATATTCGTTGTATAGTGTAAAGCATTTTTAGAAGTTTTTCAATACTCTTTCCACAACTTTAACGTTGGAATCTCCATATTTTTTCTTTAATTCTTCTAACAGAAAATCGCTGATCTGCACATGGTGTCCTGCCGGAAGACGTTTTATCGCCTTCACATCTTTGAGGTAGATTACTACCGCAGAAGTTCCCACTGAACCTCTCAGATAGTTCAGAAGTTCCTGCTCTTTCTGTGCATAATCCTCACGGTCTTTAAACTGAATCCAGATTTCTCGTGGTATATCATCAAAAGCGCGTACTTTTTCCAGAATTAGCTTACTCGGCTTATCATCTTCTGCATTGACACGTCCCTGGATAAAGACTCGCGCATCTTCATTGATCAACGTCTGCCATTTCTCATAATCTCTCGGGAATACAACGATCTCCACAGTTCCCATCAGGTCTTCTACCGTCAGGAACGCCATCACCTTATTGTTTCTTGTATACTTGATCGTCTTCTCTGTGATCATACCACCAATGATCACTTTCTGACCGTCATAAACCTTCGGAATACCAGTTTCATCGTCCGGCTGGAAATCAATCGTTCTCGCTGAGATCATCTTCTCCATGATACTTCTGTATTTTTCCAGTGGATGACCACTCAGATAAATTCCAAGGACCTCTTTTTCGAAGCCAAGGATCATATCCTTATCATATTCTTCCACATCCGGCATCCGGATCTCATAATCTTTTTTATCTTCTTCACCAACCAGATCAAACAGACTCATCTGTCCTGCAAAAGAATTCTTCTTCTCCTGCGCGATGCTGTCCACGATCTGACCATAAACAACCATTTTCTGCCGACGGTTTCCCTCCAAACAGTCCAGTGCTCCGGCTTTGATAAAGTTCTCAATCGCACGTTTATTTACCGTACCGGTCAGTCTCTCAATAAAATCCTTCAGCGATCGATATTCTCCGTTTGCCTCCCTCTCTTCCACCAGGGCATCGATCACTGGTCTTCCCACACTCTTGATTGCAGAAAGTCCATAACGGATTGCACCATTATCCACAGAAAATCCATAGGCTCCGCGGTTCACATCCGGCGGCAGGATCTTAATGTTCATCTTCCTGCATACCTGAATATACTCTGCCACTTTGATCGGCATTTCAATCACAGATGTCATAAGAGCAGCCATGAATTCGACCGGATAATAATATTTCAGAAATGCCGTCTGATAAGAAACTACAGCATACGCTGCCGCATGAGACTTATTAAATGCGTATTTTGCAAAATCGATCATATCGTCATAAATCTTATTTGCCGTCTGCTCCGGAATTCCATTGGCAATACAGCCTGGTACGCCTTCCGCTTCATTTCCATAAACAAAGTTCTGACGCTCTTTCTCCATGACTGCTGCTTTTTTCTTGGACATTGCACGACGTACCAGGTCGCTCCGTCCAAGTGTATAACCTGCCAGATTACGCACGATCTGCATAACCTGCTCCTGATATACGATACATCCATATGTTGGTTTCAGAATCGGTTCCAGCTGCGGACAGTCATATTTGATCGTATCCGGGCGATTTTTTCCCCGGATATACTGCGGAATAAAATCCATCGGCCCCGGACGATACAGGGAAATTCCCGCGATCACATCCTCCAGACTCTGTGGTTTCAGTTCCTTCATAAAGTTCTTCATTCCCGCACTTTCCAGCTGGAACACACCATCTGAATGGCCTGTTCCAAGAGAATCCAGGACTTTTTTATCATTATAATCGATATGTTGCATATCCAGCTTCACACCGGTATCCTGTTCTACCAGATGTACCGCATTCTGGATAACTGTCAGTGTACGAAGTCCCAAAAAGTCCATTTTCAGAAGTCCCAGTTCTTCCAGAGTTGTCATTGTAAACTGGGTAACGATCGAACCATCCGATGCTCTGGAAAGCGGCACATATTCCGAAACATCCTTCTGGCTGATCACAACACCTGCTGCATGCATGGACGTATGCCGCGGCAATCCCTCCAGGCGTTTCGCTGTATCGATCAGTTCATGGATTTCTTTATCCTCTTCATATACCTTCTTAAATTCCGGATTCATCTGCAGAGCTTTGTCAATCGTGATATTCAGCTCCTGTGGAATCATTTTGGCGATCGTATCCACCTGCGCATAAGGCAGATCCATCACACGTCCGACATCCCGGATAACGCCTCGCGCTGCCAGTGTACCAAACGTAACGATCTGAACGACACAGTCATCGCCATATTTTCTTCTGACGTAATCAATAACTTCCTGTCTTCGTTCAAAGCAGAAGTCAACGTCAATATCCGGCATGGATACTCGTTCCGGGTTGAGGAAACGTTCGAACAGCAGATCATAACGAATTGGATCAAGCTGTGTGATGCCCAGTGTATATGCAACCAGGCTTCCCGCTGCAGATCCACGTCCCGGTCCGACCATGATATCATGATCACGGGCATATTTGATAAAATCCCACACGATCAGGAAATAGTCAACGTATCCCATGTTCCTGATCGTCGTCAGTTCATAATTCAGCCGCTCTTTCAATTCCTCGGTCACTGGCTGATAACGTTCTTCCAGTCCTTTGAAGCAAAGCTCATTTAAGTACTCCCAGGAAGTATATCCGTCCGGAACGCCAAATTTCGGCAGCTTGGTAACACCGAATTCAATCTCTACATGACAGCGCTGTGCAATCTTATGCGTATTTTCCAATGCTTCTGTCGCATATGGAAAAAGACGTTCCATCTCTTCCGGAGATTTTACATAATACTGACCGCCCTCATAACGCATACGATCCTGATCTGCCAGTTTCTTACCGGTCTGCAGGCAGAGCAGGACATCATGTGGCTGGGCATCCTCTGCCAGGGTATAATGTACGTCATTTGTTGCGACCAGATCAATTCCGGTCTCACGGTGCATCTTAAGAAGCTGCTGGTTTACATTCTGCTGTTCCGGAATGCCATGATCCTGTAATTCCAGGAAAAAATTTCCTTTTCCAAAAATATCCTGGTACCGAAGTGCGGCCGCTTTTGCATCTTCATACATACCTCTTGTAAGGAATCTTGCCACTTCACCTGCAAGACACGCACTCAACGCAATGATTCCCTCATGATATTTCTCCAGAAGCTGCAGATCCACACGCGGTTTATAATAAAATCCTTCCACAAATCCCTTGGAAACAATCTTCATCAAATTACTGTAACCCTGGTTGTTCTCTGCCAGAAGAACCAGATGGTAATAACGGTCTTCTCCACTTCCTGTTTCACGGTCAAAACGGGATCCCGGTGCAACATAAACTTCACAGCCCAGGATCGGATTGATTCCCGCAGCTCTTGCCGCACGGTAAAAATCGATCACGCCGTACATCACACCATGGTCCGTAATAGCCGCACTGTCCATGCCAAGTTCTTTGACACGGTCCACATATTCTTTTATTTTATTCGAACCATCCAGAAGGCTGTATTCTGTATGGACATGAAGATGTGTAAAGTTCATACTCTCATCCTTTACCTGTTATTTCACCAGATAGATCCTGCGGTCTTTGATCTGAATTTTTCCTTCTTTAAGAAGATGTCCGACTGCACGCTTAAATGCATTTTTGCTTAAGCCAAATTCTCTGCGGATCACTTCCGGTGAAGCCTTGTCATCAAAAGGAAGTACTCCTGCAAATTCTTCAATGATCTCCAGAACATTTTCCGCATCTTCGTTGATCTGAAGATATGCTTCCTGACGGTCACTGACATCCATCTTTCCATCTTCTTTGACTCTGGTCACACGCAGGTCAAGAACAGTACCAGGACGATATTTACCTTTTGCTTCTCTTGCAGGGATCAGTGCAGAATATTTATTATCGACTGCAACAAATACTCCAAAATTCTCGCTGATCTGGTATACACGGCCTTTTACCTGGTCACCTTCTTTATAAGGTGTTTCCTTGGACAGGTAAGGATAAACTTTCATAGTTGCACAGAGACGGCTGCTTTTATCCACATAAACAGCTACCAGACATTCCTGCCCCTCAAAGATACGAGTTGTCTGCTCATGATATGGAAGCAAAAGATCTTTCTCCAGTCCCCAGTCAAGAAATGCTCCGATTCTTGTTACCTGTTTTACTTTCAGAAGTCCTGCCTGCCCCACCATAAGAAGTGGTTCATTTGTTGTCGCGATCAGACGATCCTGAGAATCTTTATAAATAAAAACTTCCAGTTTATCTCCTGCTTTTGTCCCTGCCGGAACCTGTTTGGCCGGCAAAAGTACCTGATGCTTTGTATCTGCATTCATATCTTCTGCAAGATATACGCCAAACTCTACGGACTTCACAATCAGTAACGTCTGTTTCTTTCCTAATTCGATCATATTTTTCCTCCAATTTTATTTAAACTCAACAACTGCATACGGTTCACCCTTCTGATCATTCAGAAGAACTGTTGTTTTATTTTCATCTACTGCTCTTGCCGGACAGATCACATCATTCAGTCTCGCCTGCTGCTTATATTCCGCACGCATCTGATGTATCTTGAAATTCTCCGGCAGATAATCCATTGCCATCTGTACATACTGACAGTTATTTACATGATGGTTCGTATCCAGATGATGTTTCTGCACAGCAAAAGAATCCTGCTGCTCATAATCTTCCGGAAGTACAATTTTACGCGGTGCATATTCCATATCCAGCTTCGATTCCATCTTCCCGTCTTTTCCTCTGTAAGCATCTGTATCTTTCGCTTCCAGACGGACTGGCAGTCCGTTTTCCGCATCAATATAAGTCCAGAAAGTATTGGCATACGCCAGACGTTCTCCGCCCTCTGTTTCCATTGTAAAATTACGCAGTCCCATAAATCCACGGAATCCATATGCCCAGGTAGATGTTTTGATTCGTTCTCCCATATATGGATAACGATCTACAACCACCTGCCATGCCGACAATACCCAGATACGTTTCCATTCCTTCAAAATATCGATTCCAAGTCCGACTTCCTCTGACTGAAAGGTACTGCAGTCCTGAAAATAATTCAGGATTCCCGGCAGTGTCAATAATCCATTTTCTCCAATTTCACTGTAGCGGACACGTCCACTGAAACTATATGCCATGCATTCACTCTCTTTCCTCATTTATAACTATCGACTCGTTCTCTGCAAAATTTTGCTTTACTTTTTATTTTATCATGTATTTTATACTAAGGTCAATCAACAAAAAATATCTCTGACCACACAGCCAGAGATATTTTTATTCAGTCATATAAAACTATACAAGATTAACTTCTTATTCCGTTACGATCATTCTGCTTCTGATCTTTTTGGAGATTTCAGAATATGCAACTGCAAGGATCAGTACGATACCTTTTACAAACTGCTGTACATAATCGTTAATACCACACATGATCATACCAGTTGTCAGTACACCCATGATCAGCATACCAATAACAACCATATGTAATTTACCTTCTCCACCATTCAGAGAAACACCACCAAGTACTACAGCTGTGATTGCATCCATTTCATATCCGGAACCTGCAGATGGCTGTCCGGAACTTGTTCTTGATAACAGTACCAGACCAGCGATTCCGGCGAGGAATCCACTGAGTCCGTATGCCATCAGCTTAATCTTTGTTACACCAATACCTGAAAGACGAGATGCTTCTTCGTTACCGCCAACACCATACAGATAACGTCCTAATGTCGTCTTAGCTAATGCATAGATAAAGATAATAAACAAAATAATTGTCAGAATAACCTGATTCGGAATACCTACAATACTTCCCTGTGCAAAAGAACCAAATGCTTTTGTAAATCCATATACAGGAAGACCTCCTGTAACAATATATGCAAGACCTCTGAGAGATGTCTGTACACCTAATGTTGCGATCAGAGGAGGCATATTTAATTTTGTTACACAGAATCCACTGATCAGTCCATAAATCAGTGACAGAATGAGTACCAGGATGCAGGTAACAGGAATCGGAAGATTATAGCTCTTTAAGAAAATAGCTGCTGTTACAGCTGATACACCTGCAACAGAACCAACCGACAGGTCAATACCTCCAGTGAGCATAACCATTGTCTGACCAATACATACAATACCTGTAATAGAAACCTGTTTCAGAATCGTAAACATTGTGGAAGTTCTGAAAAAGTTCTTGGATGCAAATGAAAAGATTACAATCATAAGCAGTAATGCTACAACAATTCCATAATTCAATAATATAAGAACCGCATTTTTATTCTTCTTCATGTTAAAAATCCCCTTTCAATATCATAATTTGCTTGATGCCATTTCCAGAAGGTGTGTCTGATCATATTCACCTTTGCTAAGTTCGCCGGCATTCTCACCATTACTCATTACAACGATACGGTCAGACATTCCAATCAGCTCTGGCATTTCCGAACTGATCATGATAATGCTCTTGCCTGCCTCAACCAGCTTACACATAAGATTGTAAATCTCCTGTTTTGCACCAACATCAATACCTCTGGTCGGTTCATCAAAGATAAGGATTTCACAGTTTGTGGCAAGTGCTTTTGCAAGCACGACTTTCTGCTGGTTACCACCTGAAAGATTCTTTACCAGCTGTTCCGGACTTGGTGTTTTAACATTCAGCTCCTTAATATACTGGTCAACAATCTCTTTTTCCTGTTTCTTCTGAACCACTGATACTTTAGAGATTTTTTTCAGAATACTGTACACGATATTTTCTCTGATTGTAAGAGAAAGCACGCAGCCCTGTGCCTTTCTGTCCTCCGGAATCAGTCCGATTCCAGCCTCGAGGCCATCTGCCGGACTCTTTGGCGAATATTTCTTACCATTAAAAGTAATTGTTCCGGATTCAATTGGGTCAGCTCCGTAAATTGCTCTTACAAGTTCAGTTCTTCCTGCACCTACAAGGCCTCCAAATCCAAGAATTTCTCCTTTTTTCAGTTCAAAACTTACATCGTGTACTCTTTTATTTTTAAGATGTTCCACTTTAAGAAGTGTTTCTCCAATTTTCCGCTTCGGTTCCGGATAATCATCCGAAAGTTCTCGTCCTACCATGTATGTGATCAGCTGTTTTTTGGTAATATCCTGTACATCCTTGGAAACGATATATTTACCATCGCAGAATACACTTACACGGTCACATATTTCAAATACCTCTTCAAGACGATGTGAAATAAAAATAATGGTTACATGATCCTGTTTTAATTTCTGGATAATTTTAAAGAAAACTGCCGTTTCTTTTACAGTAAGAGGAGCTGTTGGTTCATCCATGATAATAAACTCAGATTTTTTGGATACCGCCTTCAAAATCTCAACGATCTGCTGATATGCAATACCAAGATCACAGACTCTCTTATGTACATCAATGTCTACACCCATTTCCTTGCAGAGCTCTTTGGCCTGTTTTTCCATGGCTGCAATGTCTCTGATAATACCCTTCTTGATTTCTCTTCCATAGAAGATATTTTCTGCTACGGAAAGATATGGAATCAGGCTGAATTCCTGATAAATAACACTGATACCAAGCTCCATAGACTGCTTCGGTGTCAGTTTTGCATATTCTTTTCCATTAAATTCGATCGTACCACTGGTTGGTTCATTGGCACCTGTCAGAATCTTAATAAACGTAGATTTTCCAGCCCCGTTTTCCCCACAAATGGCATGTACCTCTCCACGCTTTACCTCGAAGTTCACGCCGTCCAGGGCTTTTACGCCAGGATAGTATTTGCATATATCCTTAACTCTCAAGATAATGTCGTCCATCTTAAACCCCCATTCCCTTTATTAAAAGACACCCCGTAGCAAGCCACGGGGTGTTCTGTTTGTAGATGCTATGCCGCTTTATTATGTCTTCTATTTAGGATCGTAAGCGTATGTGCCATCAAGTAAATCTGCAAGCGGAACCATTACAGGTGTGAATCCCTGAGTCTTGGTTTCTGCCGGTTTTCCGTTTATGCAATAGTATACTAACTGATATGCAGATTCATATCCACAAGCATATGGAGCAAGGTCTACAGTTCCTCTGTAAATAGTATCATCCTGAAGCATGTCGTTCAGAGCTTCGTCTGTTGCATCACCGGAGAATACTGCTACAGGGTCAGATCCTGTGTAACCAGCATTTACAAGTGCCTGATATCCACCGATTCCGCCGCTGTCGTTTGTAGCAACTACCACTTTAAGATCCGGATATGCTGCAAGTGCACTCTCTACGATTTCAAGTCCACCTTCAGGAGTATCACCAGCCTGACGGGTTACTACGTTAACGTTCGGGCATTCTTTTTCAAGAGTATCCTGAACACCATCACCACGTGCGATAACGTCTTCTACGTTATCCTGGGAAATGATACAAACCTGTACTTCATCTTCATCAGCAAGGTTTTCGTTAATCCAGTTTGCAGCATTCTGTCCAATTGCCTGGCCATAGCTGTATTCTTCTACGATATAACGGAAATCAACGATGTCAACGCTCTGTGCTGCACAGCTTGTAACGATACCAGCATCGTTTGCTTTTGTAACAACATCTGTCAGTGCGTTCTGGTCGATCGGGGAGATCATGATCGCATCATATTCATCGTTTACCATTGTCTCAACGTCAGATACCTGTTTATCTACGTCATACTGAGAGTCTACGGTCAATGGTTTTTCCAGTCCCATTTCTTCACATGCAGCTTCGAAACCTTCAACCACCTGTACAAACCATGGGTTTGCAAGGTTCATACAAACATATCCAAGTTTGAGATCTGAAGGAACATCAGATTTCTGAACAGCTGCCTTAACTTCGTCCATTGTCATGGTATCGCCGCCGGCTGCATCATCCTTTGTCTCTTCTGCTGCAGCCG
>ERZ779850.3014-NODE-3014-length-12544-cov-2.727200_pt1 | contig 12544 bp, 8 predicted proteins | sample MGYA00511249_ERZ779850 | MGnify/ENA primary metagenome ERZ779850 (study PRJEB29588, sample SAMEA2162475) | human gut metagenome | biome: human gut; feature: human-associated habitat; material: faeces | place: Denmark | collected 2008/2010 ...
TCCAAGGCCTTCTGCTCCTGCTCCACTCTGTACTGTGCGTAGGCTTCTTTTCCTTCCGGAGATAAATACTTATCTTCTTCAATGAGCTTTCGGATACGTTTCTCCACAACCTTCCAAGACAAAAGCACCTCTGCGTATGGTTTTCCGATATTTCCCTTTTGCAGTTTTATTCCTTTTGCATCGTGATCCTCATAGCTATGGTCTGCTCCGGCAAGTGCATGGGTGCTGCCGCCTGTTCCATATTCATTCTTTAAGAAATTAGCTGCATCTTTGCTGTCATGCCCTTCCTTAAAATAATCATAAATGCGGAAAGACCCATGTGAAAAACCGCTCCCCCTGCCAAGCCTATGGTCAATCTCCTCCTGCGTGATAAAATCCTCGTGCTTAATTTCCACATGTTCAGCAGCTGGAAATGTCAGCTTGTCTACCAGAAGGTTGTCGAGTTCGGCACGAAGTTCCTCTTTGAGCATAATAGAACGGAAACGCAGTCTTTTTTCTCCGGTCTCAAGCTGATGCAGGGCATGATCCATGTGGGCAGCTATCCTCTCCACCTCTTCCGGTGTAGAAAGAAGTTCCACCAGTCTTGCATGGGCATCCGGGTAATTGCCTGCCTTTAGCTCCAGTTCTTCCGGCATTTCTCCCATACCGTCACGGAAAAAGAAAAATAAATGGTTTGCAATCCTGCCACGCTCTACCTCATCCACAAGATAAGCTTCATTTGCACCCATATAGGTGCCATTCTCTACCTGCCTGCGGATATTCTGCTCAATATCTTTCCATTCCATCGTAAGTATCGGATGCTCCGTTGCTGATGTACCGTATCCAACACGCATGCCACCTTCATCAAACCATACGGCTATCTCCTTTCCGTCAAACTCAAAACCTTTTCCGGTGGTTCCATACTCTTTTTTCAGAAAGACAGTCATTTCCTCCGGTGTCTTTCTCTGCTGGTACTTGGCATAAATACGCTTGCGGCTGTCATCCCTGCCTCCACCGCTTCTTAAAATATCATCAATCTGTTGCTCCAGCAGTACAAAGCCTGTCGGCATAACACTTTTTTCTTCTGCCTGCTTCATGGCAATGTTGCCGACCTGCTCCGAAAACATGGTAAAAAGGTCAAGCTGTTTGAACATACCATCTGTATCAATCTGCTCTGCCACTTCCCCCGGAAGTAAATAGACACCATCCTCGATATAAGAATTGACCCAGTATCTTGCATCTTCCCATGACAACCTGCTCTCTGCTTCACGGGTCAGATAATTGCCTTTCCACATGGTAAGCCCGTCCTCATCAGCTCGATACCCGGCTCTTACATCCCCAATATACAGCTCTGTAAATTCCTCCATACGGAAAGAATTTTTCAGATACTCCGTCTGTAAAACCGCATCCTGCTCTGACTGGAAATATCCCGCAATCTCCGGTCTTTTATGGATAAGGTAATTATCAAAACATAAAATTCCTTTCTGAAGCTCCGTGAAATCTTCGGTTTTATCCGAAAAAGAACCGGATAATGAATTGCTGTCACTATCCGGCTCCTGCATGGTAATATTCGCTTGTTCCTCACTGCTTAAATGTAGATCAGTTCTGTCAGCACGATTTCCTCCGCTGAGTGTCTGATGTTGTTCATCTTCGCTACCCAGCGCATCTGATCGGCTGCTTTCAGTTCCTCGTTCACTCCTTCCGACTTCGCCATCTGTCCGGTCAGAAGTTCCATTCTCTGTTCTGCCTGCTCCTGTACCTGCAGACAATGTGCTTTCAGTTCCCCTGTCAGTATCATTCCCTGATAAATCCCTCTCCTGTGCTGCTTCAGAAAGTTCTTCCTCATCAGTCCGTACTTGGTCAGTGCCTGTTCCGGCTCCTCGTTCGCTGTCAGGTTCGGAATCAGATAATCCCCGTTCTTTTCGTATGTCAGTTTCATTGGCAATGCCCTCCATTTCTGTATGATTTTCAGTTTCCTTTGGTTTTTCTATTGTCGTTTCACTTTCACGCTTTAAAGCATTATAGTCTGCTTCTGGTGCATTTGCAAGTCCTTTTTCAACATTTTCTTCATGGCTTCCAATATGCTCCCCAGCCGCTTTTTCTCTTGCCTTATTTCGGGCAATCTGACGCTCGTATGCCCCTATTGTCCTTCCAATTTCCATAAGCAGGGGCTTACACATTTCCGTAGTTGCATTTCCAATGACAGCTAATGACTTTGTATTATTAAATTCGTGGATATATTCAAAATTCATGTCATCTTTCCACAAATCCATATCGGCACCGCATCGGGATAGCAGGGTAAAGGAAATACTGGAAGCCAGCGTTTCCCTCAACCTGATTCCGAGATTCAGTTCATCCAGATCATCAAGGAAACTGCCCTCTTTCACATAGTTCAGCTCCGGTAAAAGTTCCTCATAATAATCCTGGGCAATCCTGTCAGCTATCTCCATAATCCTCTCTTCAAAAGGCATATTTACATCGGTTCCACCATAAGTCTTTTCAAGCTGTGCAAGCACAGGAGCCTTATGTTCCTCCTTAAGTTCCCACAGATTTGGGTCACGCCCGATTCTTCTTGCCTTATGCACATCTGATACATCAAAGACATATTTTAATCTCGGACGTTCACTGTCCGTATCAATCAGGGCAATTCCTTTCGCTCCACGGTTGACCCAGCAATTCATCTTTTCATTCCACGTTTCCAGCGAAGCACAGGCTGTAGCATCCGGTCTTTGGGCGTATATTAACATCTGCTCGTTAAAGGGATATTTATACAGCCTTGCAGCCGTGGTCAGAAATCTGGTCCATTCATTTTCGTTTTTAACAATATCTCCTGCTGTCATTTCTGCCAGTGCAGATATATAATGATATTTTCCTGCCATAGATACTCCTTTCGATTCAATTTCTCCTAATAACAGAAAAGCAGCCCAAAGTGGCTGCCTTCCTGTGTATTATGTATGAAGTGGCTAAATCACCGCTTCTTTCTTTTTATCTGCTGTCGGTTGTTTCCTGTCAGCATCCATCTTCATCACATCATTTTTCTTTTCTGTAAGTCTCTCTTTTAGTGAAGGACGTTCTTTTTTCTCATCACGCTTTTCCTCTTTCTGTTTTGCACGTTCCTCTGCACGGTCACTGCGAAACAGCTCATGTTCTTTTGCATCATATTCATACACATGATCTGAAAGTCGTTCCTCTGGTGCTACCTGTGTCTGGTTCACTTCCTGCACCATCTGTTCAAGGTCTCTTAACTCCATTCCGGCATCTTTCGGGATAATCAGCGTTTCATGCACAGATGAGGGCAGTACATAGAAGTCTCCAACCTTGTCTGCAATTTCCTGTCTGGTATCATCATTTAATATAGTGGCAGCTCCATTTACCTTCGTGTCATTTGTCAGGACAAACATTGTATCAGGAACATCCGGTATCATCTGGGATGCCATTTCTCTTGCCTCTGATATATCCATATCATTATCCCTGGCAATGTCCCCAGCCATCATTTCTATAATGGTCTCGCTCATTCCCTTGAAGCTGTATGGTTGCAAAACATCCATGTTCAAAAGAGCCTGTTCGTGCAACTTCTCAAGGGTAATCCCATATCTGTCCATCAGATTATCTGTAATCGTTATGGTTGCAGTACCTTCCGCATTTTTGTCCATTAAAATCTGATACACAACCGCCAGATCTTCCACCTTGGTGTATGGTTTATCCTCAAGGAACTGCCTGTTGGCTTCCTCATTGATGAGCTTGCACACAATCTTGTCTTTTACGTTATCAAAATCAGTAACCGCAGATACATCCATATCATGGTCAATATAATGTGCCTGATATGTGGCTGCAATCTGCCCAAGCACATCATCCATCTCAGCTCCATCCTGTATCTGCTCAAAATACGGATTCAGATATACGGTTGGAGAAATATTGCTTTCTTCCGTCCGGATTGTCAGACCATCCAAAACACAATCATTATTCTTTACTACCTGATGAACAGAAACCGTTGCATCTGCAAATTTCTCCGGTAAAAAGTCCTGTATCTGCTCTTTTACCTGTTCTACAAAATCCTTATATTCCATTACTTTCTCTCTCCCTTCCCGGTATTCTTCTGTGATTTGTCTGCAAGCTTTGATGCTTTCGTTCCATACAACTGATAACGCTTCATCATGCTCTGCTTGTTTGCTTCCGCAATTTCTTTTTCTAACTGTTTCATTCCTGGTTTCCTCCTTACTCTGCATGTGTTCCAAAAGAAAAAGATGTATTATCCTGTTTCTTTGTACTGAATTTTGCTTTTACATCTGCTACCTTATTTTCTAAAGCACCAAACATAGCCTCTACCTGCTCCGCTGTATATTCATAGGCGGACCTGTTGGCAAGGTGTTCCAATCTTCCAATCGCATCAATCGCTTTGTTCATGCGGTATTCTCCAAGACGGATGAACTTCTCCGCTTTGGTTTCATTATTCTTTGCCGCAGGCTCCTCATCCTGTGTTCCGGCTCCGTTTACAGTTACATTTTCATTTACTTCATTCATGTTCGTATCCTCCATTTTCTGTGCTGTTACTTACTTCTTTTTGCAAACTCCAGCTTGACCTTATACTGTGAGCCTTTGATTTCCTTGCCATCTTTGGTATAGGAATAATCCTCAATTCCTTCTGGAATCAGGTAAGCATCGTAAGTGCCTTTCTTTCCCTTTAAACCCTTGACGAAAGTCTTTTTCCCCTCCAGCATACTCTTAATCTGCGTATCGGAAAGTACAGTCCCCATAGCCTTGCCGACATTCATACCACACTTACTTTTGCAGTAAGCTCCATATTTTCCCTTTACCACATCCCCGCCACATTTCGGGCATTTTCCAAGGGCTTCCTGTGCGCTCTGATTTCCTCCAAACATGGATTTCTGTTCGTCACTAATGCTGTGATAAGTCTGCACAAGGTTCTTTACCATATCCGCAATTCCATCCATAAATTCCTGCATGGAATACTCGCCCTTTGCTACAAGGGTAAGGGCATTTTCCCAATCAGCGGTAAGTTTTGGGGACTTCACCACATCGGGAAGCACCGTAATCAGCTTCATTCCGTCCTCTGTGGGGATCATCTGCTTTTTCTCACGCTTCACAAAACCATCCTTGACTAACTTCTCGATAATGTCCGCTCTGGTGGCAGGTGTGCCGAGTCCTTTACGCTCCACATCATCTCCCATATCTTCACTTCCGGCTCGCTCCATTGCAGATAAAAGAGAATCTTCCGTAAAGTGCTTCGGCGGTGTGGTGTAATGCTCGCTAATTTTCGTCTGTACCCCGTCAAAGGTCTGCCCCTCGGAAAGCTCTGGAAGCTTCTTATCCTCCTGCTCTTTCTCTTCCGTGGTCTTAAAAGAACGCTTAAAGGCATCTTCAAAATCTTTCCACCCGTTTTTTAAGACCGACTTGCCGGAAGTTGTAAAGGTGTAACCGCCACAGGAAAGATCTGCCTTGACCGTTTCATACAGATGTTTCTCCCCTGTAGCACACAGCAACCTGTTGGCCACAAGGGATAAAATCTTTCGCTCCGTTTCCGGCAGAGCTGCAAGGTCAGCTTTTGCAATCTCCATGGTAGGGATAATCGCATGGTGGTCTGTGACCTTTTTGCTGTTTAACACACGCTTAATATCCGGATTGAACATCCTATTTTCCTCAAACAATATGGAACCAAAAATTGCTTCAATCACATTTCCGGCTGTCTGCTCCATATCATCAGACAAATACTGACTGTCCGTTCTCGGATAGGTACACAGCTTCTTTTCATAAAGACTCTGGGTGTACTCCAAAGTCTGTTTTGCAGTAAACCCGAATAAGCGGTTGGCATCCCTCTGAAGCGTGGTAAGGTCATAGAGCTTCGGCGGTGCCACCGTCTTTTCTTCCTTTGTCACAGACGTAACAAGAGCCTGTCCGTTCAGACAAGCTCCTGCCACATTTTCTGCTTCTGTTTTATTGTCAATCCTCTCTGTGACTGCATCCACGCCACTGCAGAGGATATGAGCCATAAAATACTGCTCTTTCTTGAAATTCATAATCTTTGCTTCACGTTCCACAAGCATTGCAAGGGTAGGTGTCTGTACCCTGCCCACCTTTAGCACCTTGCCGCCATATAAAACGGTAAAAAGCCTTGTACCGTTGATACCCACAAGCCAGTCCGCTTCCTGTCTGCAAAGCGCAGAATGATATAAGTGATCGTAGTCACTTCCCGGCTTTAAATTCTCAAAACCTTCCCTTATGGCACTTTCCTCCATAGATGAAATCCATAAGCGTTTCATCGGTTTACTGCATCCCGCCTGTTCATACACCAGACGGAAGATAAGCTCTCCTTCCCGTCCTGCATCCGTGGCACATACCACGCTGTCTACTCTTGTATCATGCATCAGCTCCTTTAATACCCTGTACTGAGCAACCGTGTCTTTCTTGACCTCATGCTTCCAATTCTCCGGTATCATAGGCAGGCTGTCGTAGGTCCACTTTTTCCATGCATCAAAATAGGCATCCGGCTGTGCCAACTCAACCAGATGCCCTACGCACCATGAAACAATAGAACCGTTTCCCTCCATGTATCCGTCTTTTCTTTCATCTGCACCAAGCACCTTGGCAATTGACTGTGCCACACTTGGCTTTTCCGCTATCACTAACTGCATTATTCTTCCTCCTGTTCCTCAAAGAAATCATCATCCGAACTTCCCTCTGATTCCTCATCTTCGTTCTCATATTCTTCGTTATCTTCCTCGTCCTCATCTTCGTCCTCGATGAAGTCCTCTTTCTTTTTGCGTACTACCTTGAAATAATACGCACCTCCGATTACTGCCACTGCAAGACCTCCCATAAGGATATAGGAAATCATAGGATTTGCCTGCTCTTTAACCTCTGTTTCTTCCGATTCCTCAGTGCTTTCTGTATCTTCTTCTGTTCCCTCTGTATCTTCCGCAGCTTCCTCCTGCTTATTTTCCTGTTCTGCATTATTATTCGGCAATGTACTTTCAGAAGTCGGGATTGCAGACTCTAATGCGGCAGAGTTTTTCGGTAAGGTCTCGCTGTTATCAGATGTGGTATTCAGCAAGTCATTTTCCGTAATCTCTGTCAGAAAATAGACCATTTCTTCCTCACCATCCCTGTCGATAATCAGATAAAACACCTTGTCCGATGCCGTCTGAATGGTATAAAATTCCTTGCCCTGCCCGGACTGCTTACTCTCCTTATCCTCATTCTCTCCTTTCTCCGAAGCATCCGCTTCCGCCATTGCCTGCTTTTTCTGCTCCGCAGGACTTGTCTGTGAAGTGGTATTTCCATCACTGTCTGTCTTTGTATGCTCTGTTACGGTTCCCGTGGCACTTCCCGGCTTGGTAGCTTCTGCATTGACCGGAAGCTGTTCTGCCGGATTTTCATCACTCTCATCTGCCGGGTCTTTGTAGTATGGATTTTTCGTCTTGTAGACCTCCGACATATTTCCGGCATTGTCCATTGCAGAAATGGTAAAATACTCATACCCCGCATCAAATTGCTGCAGGCGGATATTCAAAGTTCCGTTTGTAAGGTCTGTAAATTCATATCCGTTGACATAGACTGCTTTTGCTCCGGAATCCGTATCATGTACCTGCACACTCAAAAGTCCGTCACTGACCGCAGCATTAAGCGTAGGCTTTGTGGTGTCAAAACATTTGATTGCACGGCTTCTCTCATAGGTATGATCCTTCTGGTCAGTGACCTGCACATACACCGTACAGTTTTCAGAAACCTCCAGCTTTCTGTCCTCTGTCACATCCGTCCAGCTTCCATTCTGTCCTACCTTCGCCTGAATCTTGGCAATTTCAAAATTTCCTGTGTGTGCCACATCCTCAACCGTAAATGTCACGGTTGCTTTGTCATTATGCCATCCATCCGGCTGATTGATCTGGATTGTGACATTCGGCTTTTTATATGCACAGAGCTTATAATCTTTCACGCATACTTCGCAATTATGGTCGTATTCATACGCACCACATTTATCCTCACAGGTACACTCCGGTTCTTTTACATCACCACCGGATACCGTATGCTCTTCCGTGCTGTTTTCTTCAGAACCGCTTTCTGTTTCCTGCTCTGTATCATTCTCGGTTCTGTTTTCCTCAGAACTACTTTCCGGCTCTGTATCCTCCGCATGAACACTCACTGCATAATTCCCGTTCATGGCAAATCCCAAAGCGGGCATACAGAATAAAACCGCTGATAAAACAAGCGATAACACTGCCTTAGATGATAGTTTCATTTTTTTCATGGCTTACTGCCTCCTTTTCTGATTGTTGTGTCTGTTCTTCCTGTTCCTTTTTCTTTAACAGATGCAGAATTTCTTCCTCACTGACTTTGTTCAGTAAAATCAGCCGTTCCAGAGAGATTTTATTTTTCTCAATGAACTTCATCTTCTCCGCATCCTCTGCCATCTGTAACTGCTCCTCTAAGTCCTTCTGCCTTGCCTGCAATCCTGCAAGCTGCTCCCGGACCTTCAGAAGCTCTTTTTCAATTCTTTCCTTTGTCATTTATCCTCACTTCCTGCTTTTAATTTAATCTTCCAAAACTGTAGAAATGGCTCTGCCAGTATGGTGTATTGATAGAAGCATATTTGATTGGGTCACCGCAGTGTATCATCACACCGTTTCCGCAATAGATACCCACATGGCTGACAGGTCCCGGCGAATTGTAAGTACCTGTAAAAAATATAATGTCCCCAGCCTTGGCATCTGCCGCTGACACCGGAGTACACTGGTCATATATGCCCTGTGCTGTGGTTCTTGGCAGATTATGTACGCCGCTGTTGGTAAATACCCAGCATACAAAGCCGGAACAGTCAAAGCTTGTAGACGGAGAAGAACCGCCCCAAACATACGGATAGCCAAGATATCTTGCTGCTTCCTCCATTAGTGCCTGTACTGTTGCATCATCATAGGAATCAGGTGGTATGACATTTCCCGGCGAACCGCCACCGCCCGGACTTTCTCCATAAAGAGTTCCCTCACCCACATCAAAGTAAAATAACGGGTTATAATACTCCCCGTTATACAAACACTCGATATGAAGGTGGCTTCCGGTACTGCTTCCCGTATTTCCCGTTGTTCCTATGGTTGTTCCGTGTGTAACAGTCTGTCCGGCACTGACACTTAATGTATCCATGTGTGCATACTTGGTGCAGTAACCATTGCTGTCCTCTATCACAACATAATTACCATAAGAAGCATCATAGGTTGCTGTTGTAACCGTTCCATCCATCGCTGCCAGCACGGTTGTCCCTGTGGGCACCGCTATATCCACACCACGGTGAAACTGTTCCTGCCCTGTGACCGGATTGATACGTTAGCCGTAATAACTCGACACATAGCTATACCAATACAGATTGAGCGGTGTATAAAACTGCTGTGTCAGTCCATGGGTTTCATTGTAAAGAGCATAGATTTCTTTCTGCTCCTCATTCATGTGTCCGGCTACCACCACACCTAGGTCGGTGGCTGTCAGTGTTACTTCAAGTATGGTTACAGTGTATTCTTCCTCCGTCTCCTCACCCGTTTCCGGATCTGTTACAGTCCTTGTCCTTGTTTCCGTCGTAGGATTTAAGGTCAGCTCATACATTTCTTCAAAAAGGCTTTCTATCTCACTTTGCACTTCACTTGCCGTAAATTCCGTATGTACTGCCGACAGATAACTGATTAAAATAAACGGATCATGCCCTATGGCATCCAGATTGTAGCGGTATTCGTCATAATCCAGATAGTCCGTTTCTATGTTATTGATTTCTTTCTGCAATTCCATTTCCAGCTCGGAAAACGCCAGGTCCGCAGCATCAATCTCCGCCGGAACACTCATATAGCTTCCTGCCAGTGTGGTACTCATACCATCTGAGAACATCGCCCCACAGGACGATATGGCTGTCATGATCATAATCAGAATCAGTGCAAAGATACCGATTGTTACCAGAAGCGAAACATTCCTGCTGGCTATCTCCTGCATTTTCTTGGCAACCTTGGTAACAAAACTGGCTGATTTTGCAGCCGCTTCCTTTGTATTCTTTGCTGCCTGTCCTGCCCGCCTTGCCTTTGCATACTCCCGCTTGATCCGCTGTTTCTGCAATCGTTTCTGCATCTGCTTTTTCAGGGTCTTTTCCTGCATATCCGGATTTTCTTCCAAAAACTTCTGATACCGGAAATTGACCTCTTTCTTAAACTGCTTTTTCTCCAGCTTTGCGACTTTCTCTTTCTTCCTTTGCAATCCGCTTTTATGGTTGCGTTTCACAAAATGATAGACATCCTCTGCTGTCTGCTCCGTCTTATGTGCTCCTTCCACGGCAGAATTTTCTTTCTCCACTTCGGCAACCTTGCCATGGGTAAAATTGGAATATTCTGCACCTACCCTGCCTGCAACCACTTTTACCGGACTATCCGGTTTGAATTGCTTTTCTTTTTCCACAGCAGTCAGCACATACTTTGCTTTTCCTGTCTTTTCATCAAAGACACGCTCAAAGGAATACTCCTTTTTCTTAGGTATCTTCTTTCTTGCAGCTTCGGTCTTTTTCCCGGCTTTCTCTGCCTTATTTTGCAGTCTGTCTAATTTTTTGCTTCCATGAAACTCCGGTTCCATCCCTTCCGTAAAGGTTTTGTCCTTCGTCTGGAAATCACGTTCAAAATCAGATTGTTTTGTACGTTCCCTGTTCTGATACTCCCGTCTGTGGTATTTTCCTTTTTTCTCGGATTGGTGGTAGGTATCCCTGCGGTGGTAATCATCCTTTTGCTGATGTTCCTCCTGCTCCCTGTCACCATCCTCCGTAAAAGTATTGTTTTCCTGCGAAAAATCGCTTTTCCTCTTACTGTCCGCATCCGTATTCTCAGACTTCAAATTCTTCTGCTCTGCGGAAGGATTTTCACTGTGTCCAAAAGTGTCCTGCTTCTGATACTGCTTTTTATTTCTGCGTTTTGTTGACAGCCCTGACTTCTGGACATTCTGTCCAAAGGTGTTATCCGCATCTCTTGGCTGATGTTTTTTTGATTTATCTTTTTTCTTTTCTGCCACTAATTAACATCCTCCTGTTTCACACTTTCTTCTGGTTTGGTATTCATAATCGCATAGGTCTTTGTGTCTGTCGGGTATTTATCCACAAAAGGAATCACCACGTTATCAAACAGAATCAGACCGGAACCCGGCTCTGAATTGGTCACATGGGAAAGCTGTTTTTCCGAAAGCCCCAGCTTATCTGCAAGTATCGCCTGATCCTTTGCATTCTGATTCAGCAGATAAACAAAATCGGAGTTACCAAGAATACCCTCGATTTCCTCCGACTTTAAAAAATCACCCACATTCTGTGTCAGACCTGTCGGAATACCGCCCCATTTTCTGAAACGCTTCCAGATTTCCACCGAATAAATGGCAGTCTGCCTCTCCTTTAGAAGAAGATGGAACTCATCACAGTAATAACGGGTAGCAATTCTTCTCTCCCTGTTCTGTGACACCCTGTTCCATACGGCATCCTGTACGATGAGCATACCCAGCTCTTTCAACTGGTTTCCCAAATCCCTGATATCAAAGCACATGATACGATTCTTACTGTCCACGTTAGTGCGGTGATTAAAATAATTCTGCGAACCATGAACATACAGTACAAGGGAATTGGCAATACGCTCTGCTTTCGCATTCTTATGGTCTAAAAGGGCATTATACAAATCCTCAAGGATAGGCATATTCTCCGGCACCGGGTTTTCAAAATAGGCATCATAGATATGACGGATACATTCGTCAATGATACCTTTCTCATCATTCTCCAGACCGCCCTTTCCTCCGGCAATCAGATCACACAGGGTAATGATAAAATCACTCTTTAATTTCAGAGCTTCCTTATCCCCCTTGTGGCTTAACTGAATATCCATCGGGTTCAGATAGTCTTTGGAATTGGTTGCCAGCTTTACCACCTGCCCATGCAAAGCTCCCACAAGGGCAAAATACTCGCCCTCAGGGTCACAGATAATCACATCATCCCTTGTCATAAGAAAGCAGGATAAAATCTCCCTCTTTGCACTAAAGGACTTACCACTGCCCGGTGTTCCTAAAATTACTCCGTTTGGTGTACGAAGTCGCTTTCTGTCTGCCATGATCATGTTGTTTGACAAGGCATTTAAACCATAGTAGATTGCCGGTGCAGGCATAAATAATTCCTGCGTACAGAACGGCACAAGAATAGCGGTACTCTTTGTGGTAAGCACACGCTCAATTCCCGTATCATTGCATCCAATCGGTGCGGAAGCCATAAGCCCCTGTTCCTGTAAATACTGCAAACATCTTAAATTACAGTTTGCCTGCTGGATAATGCCGGACACCCTCTGCGTAATATTTTCAAGCTCCCTTTTGCTCCTGCCGTAACAGGTAATAAGGAAAGTCATTTTAATAATCTTCTGGTTACTGGTGTTCAGATCGTCAAGCAGCTCCAGCGTATCCTTTTCATAAGTGATAATATCCGTAGGAAGAATATCCATGTCATACCCACTGCGGACTGCCTTTTTCTGCTCCTCAATCTTCATCTTCTGAATATTGGTCAAAGCACCCT
>ERZ779850.3027-NODE-3027-length-12483-cov-11.738333_pt1 | contig 12483 bp, 8 predicted proteins | sample MGYA00511249_ERZ779850 | MGnify/ENA primary metagenome ERZ779850 (study PRJEB29588, sample SAMEA2162475) | human gut metagenome | biome: human gut; feature: human-associated habitat; material: faeces | place: Denmark | collected 2008/2010 ...
GGCAGCAGGCCGAACAGAACGGCAGCCTTGCCGTGGTGCTCTATCTGGGCAGCGTCCCGGAGCGCACCGCCGATGTGGACGCTGCGCTGGACAGCCTGCAGGAACAGCCGTGGCAGTTTGTTGCGGACATCCCGGCAGACCACCGGGCCGCAGCGCCGGGCGGCGGGCGGGAGCTGTACTGCATCTTTGCTGTGCGCAGGCAGGATACGCTTTTTGTCTACGAAAAGCAGGACCCCCAGTACCCGCACCAGACAGGCCGGGAGCTTTATTGCGGGCGGGATGGTCAACCCGTGTTGCTGCTGTGCAACGGCACCCCGGACACCCCCGACATCACGGCGGTGGTCTACTGCACCACCGGCCGCGCGCTGGACTGGACACCCCAGCTTTCCGCCGAGACCGGCAGCCCTGTGCCGGTGGAGGGCATAGATGATTTTTCCAACCACCCAACGCCCGGCGCTGCCTCCTGAGGCGCGCCCCGGCAGGGCATGAGAAAGGAGAACCCATGAAAAACCTGAAACTTCTGGCCGCCCTGCTGGCGCTGGCCATCGGTCTGGCGGGCTGCGGCAACGGCAGCAGCACCCCCAGCTCCAAGCCCGAAAACAGGCTGGACGGAGACAACATGATCGCCTCCAACACCCAAAAGCAGGAATATGAGGAGCCGGAGGACGTGGCCTACATGCGCCTTCTGGCAGGGGAGGACGAATACCGCGCCTGTGTGCTGTATCTGGGCGGCTCCTATGAGATCACCACCGATGTGCAGCAGGTGCTGGACAGCCAGCAGGGCCTGCGGGAGCTGTGGGGCTTTGTCTACGACATCCCGCAGGATCACTGGGTCGTGGCACCGGATGGCGGGTGCGACCTGTACTGCATCTTCCCGCAGGACCCGGATTCTACTCTCTTCGTCTACGAGGCGACCCTGACAGACGATGCCGAAAAACCGCTCCAGCGCGGGAAACAGCTCTATTACAGTGAGGACGGTCAGCCTATCCTGCTGCTGTGCAACATCAGCGATATCGTTCCCAACACCGAGGTGGAACTGTACCCCAGCACCGGCGAAGAGCTGGTATTCAGCCCCTTCCTTTCCGGCGAGAACGGCCATGTGGTGGAAGCCGAGGGCGTGTGCGATTTTACCATCTACCCGGAAGGGGACGACTGGATCTCCGTTGCCGACCCGTGGTCGCTGGAGGGCAACTGGCTGGAGTTCGCCCGCGACACCGACGAGGGCTATTCTGAGACCGACCCGGCGGATGCCGATGCCATGTGCTTCCTGCCCACGGATACCGAGACCGAGGGCGACCAGCTGCCCCTGACCGCCAGCTACATCACCCCCTACCCGGAGCTGAACGTGGAGGAGGCAGACCTGTTCTACCACGATGGCACCCCGGAGGTGCCCTTCCAGTCCAATCAGGAGTGGTACGCTACCTTTACCGGGGAGGACGGCTCCCGCTACGCCGTTACGCTGGAGGACGCGGACACCCTTGCCCTCAAGTTCTATATGGAGAACGAGGAGAGCTACATGAGCCTTGTCAATACTGTCTACTTTGCGCGGCAGGAGGCCATGGGCTGACCGCCGCCGCCCCACACCGGGAGGAATGCACCATGAAACACACCAAAAAGATCACCATCCTCCACTCCAATGATCTGCACGGAGATTTTCTGGCAGAGCAGGTGGACGAAAAACTGGTGGGCGGCGTTTCCATGCTGTCCGGCTACATCGAAAAGGTGAGGGCAGAGGAGCCCAACACCATCTACGCCATTGCAGGTGATATGTTCCGGGGCTCGGTCATTGATTCGGAGTACAAGGGCCTTTCCACCATCGAGATCATGAACGCCCTTGCCCCGGACATCGTCACCATCGGCAACCACGAGGTGGATTACGGCATCGCGCATCTGCTGTTCATCGAAAAATGTGCCCGGTTCCCCATCATCAACGCCAACCTCTACATCAAAAACACCCCCACCCGGCTGTTCACCCCCTACAAGATCCTGCGGGTGGACGGCATGAACATCCTCTTCATCGGCATCATCACGCAGGATGTCATCAACCAGACCAAATCCGAATCGCTGGTGGGCTCCTTTGTGGACACCGCCGCCGCTGCCGCCGAGGTGGGCAAGATCTGCAACGCCCACAACAGCATCGACATTGATTTCACCGTGCTGCTGACCCACATCGGCTTTGAGGAGGACCGCCATCTGGCCCGCCAGCTGGACCCGGCCTGGGGGGTGGACCTGATCATCGGCGGGCACAGCCACACCTACCTGGAACACGAGGTGGAGGAAAACGGCGTGATCATTGCACAGGCGGGCACCGGCACCGACCAGATCGGGCGCTTTGATATCATTGTGGACACCGACAACAACTGCATCGATTCCTACACATGGCGCACCGTGCCCATCTGCGCCGAGACCTGCCCCCGCAACCCTGCCATGGAGCAGGTGCTGCAGCGCTTTACCAGCCAGGTGGACGAAAAATACAGCCATATCGTGGGGAGGTTTCGCCGGGAGCTCACCCACCCCCAGCGCACCCGGGAGACCGAGCTGGGCAACCTGTTTGCGGATATCTTCACCCGCAGCCTTGGCATCGACGTGATGCTCATCGGCTCCGGCAGCATCCGGGCAGAGAAGCTGGGCCCCATCGTCACCTACGGCGACCTCATCGAGGGCTTCCCCTACGACGACGGGGTGTATATGTTCAAGGTGACGGGGCGGCAGCTGCGCCAGATGCTCCACTACATGCTGCGGGAGGAGGCCTACACCGGCCACACCGAGTTCTACCAGCTGCCCTCCACCCTGCGGCTGCGCTACGACCGCGCCAAGGGCGACTTTGATTACTTTACCTACTGCGGCAAGGAGGTGGGCAAGGAGATCGGCGACGATGCCCTGTTCACCGTGGGCCTGCAGAACTACCACTTCAAAAACATCGAGAGTTTTTTCAACATCTCCTATGATACCATCTGCAAGATCCAGAAGCCCCGCAGTGTGGCCACCTCCTGCCAGGATATCCTGATGGAATATTTCCGGGAGCACGAGATGCTGGATGCGGCGGTGGACGGCAGAATGACCATTCTGCCCCCTGCCGGGCAATGACCGCTTTTTGAAAAAAGGGTACCCTTTTTTCGGCAGAAGCTGATGCTTCTCCCGAATGGGGCCCTGAAAAAATAAATTTTACCACAGAAAGGAGCACCCCATGAAACAACGATTCACAAAACGAACGCGCCTTGTCAGTGCTCTTTTGACACTGGCCATGGTATGTACCTTCCTGCCTTTCAGTGCGTTTGCGGCAAACACGGCGAGCACAGGAATTGCTTTTAATTCGCCGGATTTTAAGCTTAATTTCCCGGATGAGGAATTTCGGAGCTTTCTCATAAATCATTGTGACACAAACAACGATGGCGTGCTCGATGTGGATATCAAGAGTATGACGATTCCAACCGGTTATGCAATCAAAAGTCTTAAAGGGATCCAGCACTTTGAAGCCCTCGAAAAGCTGGATTGCCACGGTATTGGCTTGACAGAACTTAATGTTAGCTTGAATTACAAACTGAGTGAGCTGGATTGTTCCGGGAATCAACTGAAAGAGTATCTTCCTATTCTTTCAAGCGGACTGAAAAAACTGAATTGCTCCAATAATAGACTGACCCACATGAATCTGGGCCGTCGCTCTGGGCTGAATCTTGAAGAGGTGGATTGCTCCAATAACGAAATAAGGAATATCGTAATGGATAGCGTGGGGGAACTGGTCAAATTTGATTGTTCCAACAACGAACTGATGGCGCTGGATGTTAGCCGTTGCTACCAGCTAAAACAGTTGAATTGCTCTGTAAATCAACTGGTAGAGCTGGATGTCAAAAACCAGACTAACCTGACACTGCTGGATTGTCACCATAATGAATTGACAGAACTGGACGTAAGCCGGAATCAGAATCTGACATCGCTGACGTGTGATGGAAATCAGCTGACAACGCTGGACTTGAGCAAGAATACCAGCTTGAGCCATCTGAGCTGTTCGGAAAACCGGCTGGCTTGTGTGGACTTTTCCAATATGGTCGGAAGCACTATAAATGCTGATGGAAACAGGCACCCTATCGCAGTCCTTACAAACGGAACGTTTGACCTGAACACTCTGCACGGCTTTGACGTGGGAAAGGCAAGCAACTGGCACGGCGGTTCTGTTTCTGGCACGACGCTAAGTGTGAAGGCGGGCGCAAACGAGGTGAGCTACCAATACGATTGCGGCAAGGGAGTAAAACCTACATTCATCTTTGAAACCAGTTTGCCCATCAATGAGAAAAATTTCCCTGACCCTAACTTTAGAAATTACATCAAAAACTACAAAGCAGGTGGCAGAGATGTCCTCACGGTGGAAGAACAAAGAAAAGTCGAAAGTATCGAAGTCAAAGGATGGAACATCAGCAACTTAAAAGGCATTGAGGCGTTCCCCAACCTGAAAGAGTTGAATTGCGAAAACAATTCTATCCAGAAATTAGACCTGAGACAGAATCCAATGCTGAAAACATTGAAATGCAATAAGAATCAACTGACCCAGCTGGACCTGAGCAAGAACCCGGATATCGACTATCTGAATTGTTCCGATAACCAGTTGGAACAGCTGGACGTGTCGCATCTGAAGTTGGATTATCTCTATTGCTCGAACAATAAGCTGGAGCAGCTGGATGTCAAAAATAGTAAGTGGCTGAGAGAACTCGACTGTTCCAAGAATGAGTTGACAGGGCTGGACGTAGATGTGACCCATAAACCCAATCTGATAAGGGTAGAATGCCAAAACAACCAGCTGACATCGCTGATTCTGGGCGAGAATAAAGGGCTGGAGAAACTGAATTGTGCCCATAACCAGTTGACCCAGCTGAATTTGAACAATATGATTTCCTTGAAGGAGCTGAACTGCTCCAACAACCAGCTAACCGTGTTGGATGTCAGCAGCAGTCCAGACTTGACTACATTGGTGCTTAAGAATAACCATCTCACCAGCCTGAATCTGGATAACAATCCGAAACTCGAACTCACCACTTATACGGATATTTACCATTCCGATTTTAATAATGTTTACACCGTTACCCTGAACCCTGACCGTACGTTTGACCTGAGCACTCTGCCCGGGAACTTTGAGATAAACCGGGTTACAGAATGGGTCAATGGCAACGCCAACGGGTACATTCTGACAGTCAATGAAGGTACAAACGTAGTGTACTATGGTTACCAGTGCATAACTGGTATGCTGGACGTAGGTTTCACACTGGATGTGACTGGCACCGGCGGCGGTTCCACTGGCGGCGGCTCTACGGGCGGCGGCTCTACGGGCGGCGGTTCTACTGGCGGCGGTACCCCCGGCGGTTCCACCGGCGGCACCACGATTCCCTCGGAGGCGGGCAAGTACCAGCTGACAGTGACCGATGGTGTTGCCACGGTGAACGGCAGCACCGGTGCTGTGCTGAACGTGAAGCCCGGCGATACGGTGACCCTGACGGCAGACACCACCAAGTTCCCGGAGAACGAGGAATTTGGCTGGTGGGAGATCACTCCCTATGGGTCTGTTTCCAACACCCTGACGGGCCAGTACCAGCGGACCGCAACCTTTAAAATGCCCAATGAAAATGTCTCTGCCCGCGCCATGTCCAAGAGCGCCGGTGTCTCCACCGGTGGCGATGATGGCGGCGGTGGCGGCGGCGCGGCCATCCTGCTGGTGGGCGGCGCAGCCGTGGCCGGTCTGGTGGGTTACGGCGTGTACAGCTATGTTTCCGAGCAGCAGCTGAAAGCCCTGCTGCCGGAGGGCGTGGCCATGCCGGAGAACCGTGCCCAGACTGCCCTGCTGCTGTGGAACACCGCAGGCCGTCCTGAGCCTGCCGAAGCCCCGGCCTTCAAGGACGTTGCAGACCCGGACACCGCCAAGGCGGCGCAGTGGTGCGTGGAGCACGGCCTGATGGACCAGAAGCTGGGCGGCCGCTTTGCCCCCGACAACTCCGACCCGGCCTACAAGACCCTGAATGCCTATCAGCAGCTGGTGGGGTAATTTCTCAGGATAACCCTCTCAGTCATTGCTCCGCAATGCCAGCTCCCCCGAAGGGGGAGCTCATAGCGGCCTTTTGATAAGGTTTTGCGAAAACCAAAACCTAGGCGCAGTGTGACCTCTCCCTTTGGGAGAGGGGGCGCGGCCTAAAAAATAAGCATCCACAGCGCACTGCGCCTGAGCTGAAACAGCCTGGCCATGCGCTGCGGATGCTTTTGTTGTGCGGCGGGGCACGCCGCCTAAAACAAAAGATCCGAACCATTCTCTTTCGAGAAACGGTTCGGATCCTTCTTGTTTGGTGCGGATAAGAGGACTTGAACCTCCACCGAGTTGCCCCGATTAGAACCTGAATCTAACGCGTCTGCCAATTCCGCCATATCCGCATATTCTGTTTTGTTCGTGGGCCGTTCGGCTCGGAACGTTAGTTATTATACCATGGAATCCGGAATTGTCAAGCGCAATTTCAAAAAAAGTTGTACTTTTGGACAGAAAGCGAAAAAACAACGGAAATACGTGTCAAAATGGGCCGAAAAAGCAAAAAATCAGACCGGAAACCTTTCGGCTTCCGGTCTGATTCCTAGCAGGGTGCCTTGTGGGACTCGAACCCACGGTCTCCAGATCCACAATCTGGCGCGTTAACCGACTACGCTATGGGCACCACATAGATGCGCCCGAAGGGACTCGAACCCCCGGCCCACTGCTTAGAAGGCAGTTGCTCTATCCACCTGAGCTACGGGCGCACGTTGTTATCCCATGGGGTACTTATCTGGCGGCAGTGTGCGTTCGGCACACGCTGCGAGAAATATAATACCATACGCATAGGCTTCTGTCAAGCGGAATTTCAAATTTTTTTGGATTTTCCGGCGCAGGGGGCATTTTGGGGTCACAGCAGGTACATTCCGGCGGCCCCAAGGGCAAAGCCGAGCAGAGCACCGGCGGCCACATCCCGGACATAGTGCGCCCCGGCAAGCACCCGCAGGGCGCAGATGAGCAGGGCCACCACCACCATGCAGGCCCCGGCGGCGGGGTAGAAGTAGCACCACACAGCGGCCAGCACGGCGGCGCTCAGGGCGTGGCGGGAGGGGAAGGACTTGCCGTGGGTCTCCTTGGGCACCAGCGGCGTGAAGCCGGGCTGCTCATACGGGCGGGGAAAGTTCAGCCTGGCCCGCAGGAGCGTGCCGCCCAGAAAGACGAAGGCCGGCACAAAGACTGCCCGGGCGATGAGCTGCATAAAATCCAGAGCGGCGGCGCGGTTTGCGGAGAGCAGCCGGAACCACCGGACATTCAGCAGTACCAGCAGCAAAGGGTAGCAGGCAAAGGGCACGGCAGGCAGCCAGCGGTTCAGGGCGATCACCAGCTTTTTCAGGGCGGGGCGGGCCTCCAGCCAGCGCAGCAGGGCCTGGTAGCGTTCCGGGGTCATGGTATCCCTCCCTCAAAAACAGGTGTCCAGATAGTTTTCAACATCAAACGGCTCGGGTGTGGAATCTTTGCGCAGGTAGAGCGGGTGATGGGGGTGGCCCTTTTTGCTCCGCTTGCCAAAGGTGACCCACGGGATGTCCCGCTCTCTTGTCAGGGCCACCATCTCCCGCATCAGGCCGGGCAGGTAGTCCCGCTTTTCGATCAGGGTGCCCCATGCGGCCCACATGGTGGGCTCGGTCTCGGCCAGAACGGCCCGCAGCCAGCGCAGGTTCTCGTCGCAGAGGGCGCGGTCCGGCACCCGGTCCATGTCGTTGGGGTCGGTGGCGCGCTGGGGATATACGTTGAACATGATCCAGCTGTCAAAGCCGTTGGCGTTGGCCAGCCGCTCCACACTCTTTAAGGTGGGGTCCAGCGCGCCGGGCTGGGCGGTGCTGGGGTTGATGCCGATGCACACCAGCGGGTGCCTGCCCACCCGACCCAGCACATAGCGGTAGGGCAGGTAGGTGTGGGGCTCGTAGTACCAGATGCCGCCGGGGTATTCCCCCGCTTCCAGGCGGGGCAGCTGTTCAGTCTGCATGAAAATGTACCTCACAAATATGGTTTCCTATTTATCGTACCTGAAAAAATTCTGTAAATCAACACCTTTGGCGGAGAAAGTCTCCCATAAATCCGAATTTCATGTTATACTGTTCTTGGACCTGTGCCGCATACACGGCAGCGCGGGCCGGGAAAGGAAAACAGGAGCCATTGAAGAAGGGAGTTCTGCTATGGCCATGATAGAAGATTATAGAAGCGCCCTGCGCGCGGGCCAGCGTGCCTACCGCGCCTGTGTGGCGCGCGGCCAGTCGCCGTACCTTGCGGTGCTGGATGATATCCTGAACGGGGTGAACATCGTTGCCCAGGAGCCGCTGGGGCTGGTGGATATCCCCGCCGAGAGCATTGTGGGCACCAAGACCAGCGGACGGCACACGGCCTTTGCGGCCAACTTTATGCCCCTGCTGGAAGAGGACACCGAGTTTGCCGTCAAGTGGTCGAATCTCTGCGAGGCCCATCTGGAGGAGGGCATCCACACCCCCATCATTGCCTACGAATACCTGAACAAGTTCTATGTACAGGAGGGCAACAAGCGGGTGTCTGTCCTCAAATACTACGAGGCGGTCACCATTCCGGGCACGGTCACCCGGCTTGTTCCGGCCCGGGACGACACGCTGGAAAACAAGATCTACTACGAGTTTCTCGATTTTTATAAGCTGAGCAAGATCAACAATGTCCGGTTCTCCCGGCTGGGCGGCTATGCAAAGCTGCAGACGCTGGTCTGCAAGGCCGCCAGCGAGGTATGGTCGGATGACGACCGGCTGAACTTCTCGTCCCTGTATACCATGTTCAGCCAGCAGTTCTATGCGCTGGGCGGCTCCGCCCTGGAGCTGACCCCGGGCGACGCGCTGCTGGTGTACCTCTCGGTCTACCGGTATTCGGATGCCTGCCAGTCCACCCCCAGCCAGGTGCGGGAAAACCTGGCCAAGCTGTGGGATGAGATCAAGATCCTGACGGAGCCCCATGCCGTGGAGCTTTCGCTGGAGCCAAAGCCCGGCAGTGAGCCGCTGCTGAACAAGCTGAACATCTTCAGCAAGCCCAGCCAGCTCAAGGTGGTGTTCCTGCACGAGTACAATGCCAAGAACAGCGCCTGGGTGCGGGGCCACGAAAAGGGGATCGAGGCCCTGAAAAAGGAATTCCCGGACCGGCTCGTCATCACCAACCGGGAAAATGTCTCCCCCGAGGTGGACGCGGAGCAGATCATGGAAGAGGTGGCCCACGACAACGCGGATGTGGTGTTCACCACCAGCATCCGGATGCGGCCCGCCTGCCTCAAGGTAGCGGCCCAGCACCCCAAGACCCGGTTCCTGAACTGCTGCCTGAACGCGCCCCATCCGCTGGTGCGCACCTATTACCCCCGCACCTATGAGGCCAACTACCTGCTGGGAATGCTGGCGGGTATCCTGAATCTGACCGACCGGGTGGGCTATGTGGCGGCCAACCCCGTTTACGGTGTGCCTGCGGCCATCAATGCTTTTGCCCGGGGTCTGCGCACCGTGCGGCCCAACAGCCATATCCTGCTGCGCTGGGCCTGCCTGCAGGAGCCGGGGAAACCGCTGGATTTCTCCGACTGCCCGGATATCGAGCTGTTCTACGCCTGCAGTCCCTTTGAGCCCACCGGCAGCGCCAGGGAATACGGCCTGTGCCGCCGGATGCCGGATGGCAGCATCCAGCCGGTGGCGCTGCCGGTCTGGAAGTGGGAAGTGTTCTATATCGGCATCATCCGCTCCATCTTCGAGGGCACCTGGGACAGCGGTTCCAGCGGCAAGGCCATCAACTACTGGTGGGGCTTCCGCAGTGACGCGGAGCGGCTGGATTACTACGAGACCCTGCCCAAGGGCACGCAGCAGCTGCTCGATCTGCTGGAAAAGAACCTTGCGGCCAACGAGTTCCCCATCTTCCCGGCGGGCATCTTTGCGCAGGGGCATATCCCCAAGGCACCCACCGCAGACACCTACACCCCCAAGGAACTGATGGAGATGGACTGGCTGGGCGAGTGCGTGGAGGGCAGCCTGCCCCGGTATGATCAGCTGGATGTCAGAACGCTGGGCCTGCTGGAGATCAACGGCCTGAGCAGCCTGAAAGAGACGACGCTGTAAAAAGCTCAACAGAACGGAGTGTTGCGGACGTGAAGATACTTGCAATTTCCGATACCCCCTCCAAGGCGCTGTGGGACTATTGCTCCCGGGAACGCCTGGCCGGGGTCGATCTGATCCTCTCCTGCGGGGATCTGCCAAAAAAATACCTCGAATATATAACAAATTTTACAGCGGCCCCCATTTTGTATGTCCATGGCAACCACGATGGCTGCTACCGCACAGAGGGTGAGCCGGGCGGCTGCATCTGTGTGGACGATCAGGTGTATGTCTGGAAAGGGCTGCGCATCATGGGGCTGGGCGGCAGCATCCGCTACAACTGCGAGGAGACCTTCCAGTACACGGAGAAGGAAATGCGCCGCCGGATGCGGCGGCTCTGGTTCAAGGCCCACCGGGCGGGCGGCATCGACCTGCTGCTGACCCATTCCCCGGCGGCCGGCCTGAACGATGGCAACGACCGGGCCCATAAGGGCTTTGCCTGCTTCAACGACCTGCTGGAGGAGTACCAGCCCAAGTGGTTCGTGCACGGACATGTCCACCTGAGCTATAATGCCAATCTGCCCCGGGTGTGCACCCACGGCCAGACCACGGTCATCAATGCAACGGAGCGCTATACGTTTGAGATCCCGGACCCGGACCCGGTGGCCCGGAAGCGCTTTTTCTGGAATGACCCGGCATTTCCCACCAAAAACTGAAAAAGGAGAAACACCCAATGGAACAAAATGAGAAGCTGCGGGCGCTGGAGACCCTGCAGAAGAAGCTGTACGCCTACAACTGCGCCTCCAACAGCCTGTATCTGGACGCTGTGACCGTGGCCCCCAAGAACACGGCCGAGGGCCGGGGTGTGGCTCTGAGCATTCTGGCCGGTGAACTGCAGAAGCTGATGACTGCCCCCGAGACCCTTGCACTGGTGGAGGAGCTCTATGCCCGGCGGGAGACGCTGGACACCCTCCACCGCCGCGAGGTGGAGGAGCTGCGCCGCAGCTGCCGGCAGCTCACCCGCATCCCCGCCGAGGAGTATATGGCATACAGCGAGCTGACCAACCGCGCCAGTGATGTCTGGCACAAGGCCAAGGAAGAAAACGACTTTGCCTCCTTCTGCCCCATCCTGCAGGAGCTGGTGGAGTATAACCGGAAGTTCGCGGGCTATTATGATGCGGAAAAAGCGCCCTACGATGCCCTGCTGAACGAGTATGAGCGGGGCGTGGACACCCAACAGCTGGACGTGTTCTTTGACACCCTGCGCAAGGGCCTGGTGCCCCTCATCCGGGCCATCGGCGAGAAGCCCCAGATCGATGACAGCTTCCTGCATCTGGAATATCCGGTCGAGCAGCAGAAGGCGTTTGCGGACTATCTCATGGAGGTCATGGGCCTTGACCGGGGCCACTGCGGCCTGGGTGAGACCGAACACCCCTTTACGCTGGAGTTCAACAACAAGGATGTCCGCATCACCACCAACTACGACCTGCACAATGTGGCCTCCTCGATGTACTCCGTTCTCCACGAGGGCGGCCATGCCCTGTATGAGCTGGGCATCCGGGATGATCTGCAGTACACCTGCCTGACTGGCGGTGTGTCCATGGGCGTGCACGAGAGCCAGTCCCGCTTCTACGAGAACCTCATCGGCCGTTCCCGCGCCTTTATCGGGGCCATCTATCCCAAGGTGCAGGAATTCTTCCCCGCACAGCTGGGAAATGTGACTGCGGAGCAGTTCTACCGCGCTGTGAACAAGGTGGAGCCCAGCCTCATCCGCACCGAGTCCGATGAGCTGACCTACTGCCTGCACGTCATGGTGCGGTACGAGATCGAGAAGCAGCTCATTGCGGGCACCCTGACGGCAAAGGAGGTCCCTGCCGCGTGGGCAGAGCTGTACAAGGAGTATCTGGGCGTGGAGGTTCCCAATGACCGCGAGGGCTGCCTGCAGGACAGCCACTGGTCGGGCGGCTCCTTCGGCTACTTCCCGTCTTACGCTCTGGGCAATGCCTACGGTGCCCAGATGCTCCACAATATGGAGCAGGAATTCGATGTGTACGGCGGCGTGGCCCACGGGGATCTCTCCGCTGTCACCGGCTGGCTGCGGGAAAAGGTGCACCAGTACGGCCACCTGCTGGAGCCTGCTGAAGTCGTCAGAAACGCCTGCGGCACCTTCGACGCACACTACTATCTGGATTACCTGACCAAAAAGTATACGGAACTGTACAACCTGTAATTAACCCGCACAAAACAAAGCCCTCCCGGCCGATCGACCGAGAGGGCTTTATATATGCTGTTGCAAAGGGCGGCGGGAAGCTTTCCCGCGCAAGTGAAACGGGCCATTCCATCGCCCGCCCTATTGCCTGCGGCAACAGG
>ERZ779850.3032-NODE-3032-length-12469-cov-29.158611_pt1 | contig 12469 bp, 10 predicted proteins | sample MGYA00511249_ERZ779850 | MGnify/ENA primary metagenome ERZ779850 (study PRJEB29588, sample SAMEA2162475) | human gut metagenome | biome: human gut; feature: human-associated habitat; material: faeces | place: Denmark | collected 2008/2010 ...
TCTTGGGAGCGGTGATGGTCTTGAAGTGGATGTTGAAGCCGTGTGCAAAGGCCAGTGCCTTGCCCTCGGTCATGTAGGGAGCGACCTGGGTGTTGTAGATATCGGCGCACAGTTCATCAGGCACCAGCATCATGACAACGTCACCGGCCTTGGCAGCCTCTTCTACTTCCATCACCTTGAAGTTTTCGTGGGTGGCAGCGAACTCAGAAGCCTTTGCCCAGTGGGCAGAGCCCTTGCGCAGGCCCACCACAACGTTGACGCCGCTCTCGGCCAGATTCTCAGAGTGTGCATGACCCTGGCTGCCGAAACCGATGACAGCGACGGTCTTGCCGTCCAGCACGCCGAGGTTGCAGTCGGAATCGTAGTATTTCTTGATAGCCATAATCGTTATTCTCCTTTTACTTTTTCTGGTTGGTTTATCTTCCGGTCTTGTATGCTCTGTTCTATCTTTCGCTCACCCTGAGCGGAAAAGCAATGTGATTTATGCCCGTCTTGCTCCCGGCGGGGGCAGCTGGACGGAGCGCACCTCCTGCGGCGGCTTCTGGATATGCTGGTGCATCCCGCCGCGCTCCAGTGCAGTAACGCCGGTGCGGCACTGCTCAAGGATGTTGTAGCCCTCGAACATTTTCAAAAATGCGTCCAGCTTGTCCGGCCGGCCGATGAGTTCAAACACCATACTGTCCGGGGAAAGATCAATGATCTTTGCCTTGTAGATGCAAGCGATCTCCCGCAGCTCTGTGCGGTTGTGCACGTCCGATTCCACCTTGAGCAGCAGCAGCTCCCGCTCCAGCGCTTTTTCGCTGTCCAGCACGAACACCTGCCGGGTGACTTCCAGCCGCTCGGTCTGCAATACCAGCTGCTGCAAGGCCTTTTCATCGCTGGTAATGGTCACCGTGATGCGGCTGACTGCCGGGTCGTTGGTGGCGGACACCGTAAGGCTGTCGATATTGAAGCCGCGGCGGCAGAACAGGCTGGACACCCGGGCCAGAACGCCGCTCTGGTTGTCCACCAGCAGGCTGATGACCCTGCGCTGATCAGATTCCATGATGCTGTGTCCTCCTTATTCCATGATGATGTCGTTGATATCGCCGCCGCCGGGGATCATGGGCAGCACCTTTTCGTCCTTGTCAATGATGCACTCGATCCAAGTGGGGCCTTTCTGCTGCAAGGCATCTGCAAAGGCTTCCTGAAACTCTGGCAGATTGGTGCAGCGGTAGCCCTTCAGGCCAAAGCCGTCTGCCAGCTTGACAAAATCGGTCTTGCGGTGGGGGTCGGTCTGGCTGTAACGCTTGCCGTAAAAGCTGGTCTGCCACTGGCGTACCATGCCCAGCACCGAGTTGTTGAAGATGACCGTGATGATGGGCAGCTCGTAGCTGACGGCGGTGCAGGCTTCGTTCAGGTTCATGTGGAAGGAGGCGTCACCGGTAAACATCACCACACGCTGCTGGCGTCCCAGTGCCATCTGGGCACCAATGGCGGCACCGTAGCCAAAGCCCATGGTGCCAAGGCCGCCGCTGGTGATAAAGCCGCGGCTCTTGGTGTGGCGCAGGTACTGCGCCGCCCACATCTGGTGCTGACCCACATCGGTAACATACACGGCGTCGGGGCCGCACTGGTTGCACACCTCGCCGATGACCTGATGGGGCATCAGCCGGGTGGGGTCGGACACAGGGTGGTAATCCTGTGCCTGCCAGCTCTGGATCATCGTCATCCAGTCCGGGTGCTTGGCGGGCTTGATCTGGGGCAGCATGGCGTTCAGCACATAGGCTGCATCGCCCACGATGGAAAGATCCACATCCACGTTCTTGCCCAGCTCGCTGGCGTCAATATCGATCTGGATGATGGTGGCGTTTTTGGCAAAGGTCTTGGGGTTCAGCGCCACGCGGTCGGAAAAGCGGGTGCCCACCGCGATGAGCACATCGCACTCTGCCACCGCCCGGTTGGAGGTGTAGCAGCCGTGCATCCCCAGCATTCCCAGATTCATCGGGTCACCATAGGGCACAACGCCTGCGGCCATCAGGGTGTAGGTGGCGGGGATCTCCGCCTTGTGCAGCAGATCCCGCAACGGCTGGCAGCTGGCTGCGCTGCGCACGCCGCCGCCAAAGTACACCAGCGGTCGCTGTGCGGCGTTGATGAGGTCTGCCGCCCAGTGCACCTGCTCCTCACTATAGGTAGTCACGGTGCGGATGGGCTCCGGCTGCTTGGGGGTGAACTCGCACACCGCTGCGGTCACGTCCTTGGGGATATCCACCAGCACCGGGCCCTTGCGGCCGCTCTGCGCAATGCGGAAAGCTGCCCGCATGGTGTCAGCCAGATCCTCTACCCGGCGCACCGTGAAATTATGCTTTGTGATGGGCACCGTGATGCCCTCGATGTACGCTTCCTGAAAGCCGTCCTTGCCAATGCTGCTGGTGGGCACGTTGCCGGTAAAGGCCACCATAGGCACCGAGTCCATATAAGCGGTGGCAATGCCGGTGACCAGATTGGTGGCACCCGGGCCGCTGGTAGCCAGCACCACGCCGGTGCGGCCGGTGGCGCGGGCGTAGCCGTCCGCCGCATGGGCTGCGCCCTGCTCGTGGGCGGTAAGCACATGGGTGATGCGGTCAGCATTTTTATACAGCTCATCGTAAAGGTTCAGCACAGCGCCGCCGGGGTAGCCAAAAAGGGTATCCACTCCCTGCTCGCACAGGACCTCTACAAAGATCTGAGAACCATTCAACTGCATGGTGTTGCTCCTATTCCTGTTCCACTTCTTATCCATTCCCTCGGGGAGAGCTTCCGAAAAAGAAAAAGCCCTTGTCCCCTGTTCCTTTCAAGAGACAAAGACCTTGTAACATCAAGCTCTCTGCGGTACCACTCTCGTTGGCGTGCTGTGCACACCCTCTCACGGGCTTCCAACAAAGCCCTGCACGGTAACGGCTGCAACCGGCGCTGCTTACAAGGGTTTTGCACCCGTTGGGCAGGCTGCTCCGGGATGATTTTCCGCACGAAACGCTGACTGCCTTGCACCAGACGGCAGCTCTCTGAACAGTGGGGATCGTGTGGTACTTTTTCCCATCTGCGCATTTGTTGATGTAAATTATACTATAAACCGGGCTTTTGTCAATCGACAATTTGTAACCTGAATCAGCCCAAAGATGAAGCATTTTTAACACCCCTTGCATCCACACCCGAACCGCTGTATACTTTTGATATCCGCGTACCTGCGTTTTGTAGGGTATGTGCTATTGGAGAGGAAAAGGGATCGACCTATGAAATTAAGAGAATGGAATGCCCATCTGCATGGGCTTGTTGTATTCCGCGCCCTGCTGAACGACCCTGTTGTGGCAAGGCTTTTAGACCTGACCGACCGCATGGAGGCGGGCTGCTCCTCCTACGGCCCGGTGTGCGATGCCGTAGCCGCCTTTGAGGCTGCGCTGTTCGAGTACACCACCAACTGGGGCAGCTACCTGAGCAATGCTGTGCTGGAGGCCGAGACCATCTGCGTGCGGCAGGCCGCTGCCGGGCAGCTGGACGCGCTGCTGCAAAGCGCCCTGGACAGCGAGCTACAGTTTTTGCAGCAGCTGTGCGGGCTGACGCTGGACGAGCTGTTCCAGACCGCCTACTCGGAGCAGGCGCAGCGGCCGGAGTTGGCATTTCTGCCCCGGTGGCAGACCTGTGAGCTCGACCTTGCCGCCGCCTACGCCCAGCGCATGAGCGAGGTGGGCAAAAAGGGCTACGGTATGTTTGCAAAGCACCATGTATTCACGGTGGAGAACGGCCAGCTTGTGCCGGTAAAATACCCCGACCCGCAGCGCCTTTCTGAACTGCCCGGCTACGAGAAGGAGCGGGAAAAGGTGATTGCCAACACAAAGGCTTTGCTGGCCGGGATGCCCGCCAACAATGTGCTGCTGTACGGCGATGCCGGTACCGGCAAATCCAGCGCGGTAAAGGCCATTGCCAACGAGTTTGCGCCCGAGGGGCTGCGGCTGGTAGAAGTGAAAAAGAACCAGCTGTACCAGATCCCCGACCTGATGGACAAGCTGGCGGCAAACCCGCTCAAGTTCATCCTGTTCATCGACGACCTGAGTTTTACCGCCAACGACGACAACTTTGCCGCCCTGAAAGCCATCTTGGAGGGCAGTGTAGGCGGACGCGCCCAGAACATTGCGGTGTACGCCACCTCCAACCGCCGCCACCTCATCAAAGAGACCCTCTCGGACCGCACCGGCGACGACATCCATGAAGCCGACACCCGGCAGGAGCTGATGAGCCTTTCCGCCCGGTTCGGCCTGACGGTCACCTTCCAGCGGCCGGAAAAGGCACGGTTCGAGACCATTCTGGAAGAGCTGGCAAAGCAGCACAACATCCAGATGCCCACCGAGCAGCTGCTGCTCAAGGCCGAAGCCTTTGCCCTGCGTGCCGGTGGCCGCAGCCCCCGGGTGGCCAAGCAGTTCATCGAGCAATGCGAGGCCGGGGTGCAGAAGTAAACGCACCAGTTTTAAACGTTATCAAAAAACGGGACACCGAAGCATCCGCAGATGCTCCGGTGTCCCGTTTTCTTATCTTATTTTTCGCTCAGTCCCGCACGGCGATGCACTCGATCTCCAGCTTTGCGCCCTTGGGGATGGCTGCCACCTGCACGCAGCTGCGGGCGGGGAACGGCTCGGCAAAGGCCTTGGCGTACTCTGCGTTCACTGCGGCAAAATCGTTGATGTCGGCCAGAAAGATCACCGTCTTGACCACGTTGTTCATGGAAAGCCCTGCCTCGGCCAGTATCGCCTTCAGGTTGGCAAGGCTCTGGGCGGCCTGCTGCTCCACGGTATCGGCCATGGTGCCGGTGGCGGGGTCTACCGGGATCTGCCCGGACACAAACACCATATTGCCCAGATCCAGTGCCTGACTGTAAGGGCCGATGGCGGCAGGTGCGTTGGTAGTAGATACGACTTTCATAGTAGCAGTTCTCCTTTGTTATAAAATCACAATTTAGAATGGCCTCCGCTTCGCTCTGGCCATAAATAGCGGAATCATTCTTTTTTATTTTGCGTTTGTCGTGCCCTGCGGGGCACGACAAACGCATTTTTCACCGAAGGGGTCGGCACATGAAGCGGCATCTCAATCGCTGCCGTTTCGACCATGGCCTTTCTCGTGAAAAGGCAATCCAGAAAAGCCCGCAGGCTTTTCTGGATTGCAAATATAAAAATAAAATTTCCGCTGAATATAGCCAGAGCGAACGCGTCGGCTATTCTAAATCGTCCAATTATCTCTATTATACTCTTTCGGTGACCAGCTGGAAACCGGCCTTGGTCAGCTCGGTGCGGATCTGCTCGATCTGGGCGGTATCGCGGGTCTCCAGCGTCAGCTTGAGGAAGCAGCTGGAGATGGGCATATTGGGGTCGGAGCCGTCATGCTGCACCGACACCACGTTGCTACCGCAGCGGGATACCACCTCGGCCACCTTTTTCAGCTGGCCGGGCTTGTCCTCCAGTGCAATGGTCAGGTTTGCCTTGCGCCCGCTCATGACAAGACCACGGGTGATAACGCGGTTCAGGATATTCACATCAATGTTGCCGCCGGAGATAACGCAGGCCACCTTTTTGCCCTCCACCGGCAGCTTGTGGAACAGCACCGCCGCCACCGGCACAGCGCCTGCACCCTCGGCCACCAGCTTCTGGTTCTCCATCAGGGAGAGGATAGCCGCCGCCGTCTCGTCCTCGGTCACGGTAACGATATCGTCCACATACTGCTCGCATAGCTGATAGGTCAGCTCGCCCGGGGTCTTGACCTGAATGCCGTCCGCAAAGGTGGAGGCTGCTTTCAGGGTCTGGTACTTGTGCTCGTGCAGGCTGCGGTACATACTGGGGGCACCCTCGGCCTGTACGCCGTACACTTTGACCTCCGGGCGCAGAGTCTTGATGGCAAAGGCAATGCCGGAGATCAGTCCGCCGCCGCCCACCGGCACCACCACAGCGTCCACATCCGGCAGCTGGTCAAGGATCTCCAAGCCGATGGTTCCCTGCCCGGCGATGACCTGCTCGTCATCGTAGGGGTGGATAAAGGTCATGTCGTACTCCTTTTGCAGCTGCACGGCCTTGTCGTGGGCTTCGTCGTAGGTGCCGGGCACAAGGCAGACCTCCGCGCCCAGATTTTTGGTATTCTCCACCTTCATCAGGGGTGCGCCGTCCGGCATACAGACGATGCTGCGGATGCCGCGCCGGGTAGCCGCCAGCGCCACGCCCTGCGCATGGTTGCCCGCAGAGCAGGCAATGACGCCCTTGGCGCTTTCCTCCTCGGAAAGCTGGCTGATTTTATAGTAAGCGCCCCGCACCTTAAAGCTGCCGGTGGCCTGCAGGTTCTCAGTCTTGAGGTACAGCTGGCAGTCCTTGGACAGCTTGGGGGCTTCAATGAGGTCGGTCTTGCGGGCAACGTCCTTCAGCACAAAGGCGGCGTGGTAGATCTTATCCAGAGTCAGCATGACAGATACTTCCTTTATTTTTTCGTGATGTCATCCAGTATAAGTTACAAGAATTGTTTTGTCAAATGAATTTCATTCACGATAAACGGCATAAAAAAGAGAAAGACAAGGGCAGGGCGCACCCTGTTTTCGGTTTACTCTACCTGCTTTCTTAGGGTTCGGTTTTCTATTCTATAAGGATGCTTTTAGCGCTTTTCCTGCAAGCATAAATATGGTAAAATAGAAAAAACGCTATGGATATGGGTGACGGTGAAGATTAATGCTGAAGATTGCAATCGCAGAGGATGAGACCAGCGCACGGACTGCATTAAAGGAATATCTTGACCGCTGGCAAGCAGAAAACGGCCAGCCGGTGCAGGCGGTGTTTTTTGAAAGCGGCTCTCAGCTGCTGGAAAACATTCCCCAAGGGTTGCAGCTGGCATTGCTGGACATCCAGATGCCAGGGCTTTCCGGCATGGAGACTGCCCACCGCCTGCGGGGAACGCTGCCGGAGTTGGAGATTGTGTTCATCACCAGCCTTACCGGCTATGCGCTGGAAAGCTACGAGGTCGCTGCACTGGATTATCTGGTCAAACCGGTCAGCTATCCGCGGTTTTGCCGCAGCCTTGAGCGTGCCTGCCGCCGGATCTGCCAACAGGCAGACCACATCCTGACCATTAAAAACAACGACGGTGTGTTCCGTCTGCGTGCAAAGGACCTTGTCTATGTGGAGGTGTTCAGCCACCGGCTGGTACTGCATACCACAGCGGGTGTGGTGAGCTACAGCGGCACCCTTGCCGCACTGGAAAAGGATTTAGGAAACGGATTTTTCCGTTGCCACAGCTCCTTTCTGATCAATCTGGAGCAGGTGACCCGGCTGGACGGTGCTGATGTTGTGCTGGGCAGTGAGCGATTGCCGGTAAGCAAATACCGCCGCAAGATGCTGCTTGCCGCGCTGGCAGCCTGTTGGGGGGAGGCACTGTGATGACCATCAGCCTGTGTACTTTTTTGCGGGCAGTCAGCTATGGACTGCTGCTCCCCTTTTACGTCTGCGGCACCGAGCTGCGACGCAGTCTGCAACGTCAGGGCTTGCAGCCGGTGGTGCTGGTGCTGGCACTGACGGTGATATTGCAGTGGGAGCAGACCTTTGCCACCCTCGGTGGACAATATGTCGGCATCGTCTGCTCCATCGCCCTTTATGCCATTACTGCCTATGCCCTGCTGCGCCGTAGCATCGGGCTGGCCCTACAGCAAGCACTGTGCTTTTTTCTGCTCACCGACTGCACCGACACCATCATGCGGTTTGCTAATATGCGGCTGCTGGGATACGACCCTCTACGCTCCGGCACATTCTGGGCGGCGCTGCTGGCGTATCTGCCGCTGACAACGGTACAGGGAGTACTGCTGTGGTTGCTGCACCGCTTCTGCCCGGTTGAAAAGCTGCGCATCCTTCGCAGCGCTGCACTTGCATTGTATGTTCTGGCCGCTGTTCCCTATCTGTTTGTCTGTCGGCTCACCTATTGGCTGCCGTTGACCAATGAAGAACTGACCACCGCCGTGCCGGTGCTTCTGACCGGGTGCTGTGTGCTGGCGCTGCTGGTAAACATCAGCTTTCTGAGCTATGCCATCGCTGAGGAGGAAAAGCGCACCATGCTGCAGCTGCGCATCGCCGCAGAGCAGCAACAGCAGCAGTATCTGCTGCGCAAAACAGCGGTGGACTCGGTACGATGCAAGTACCACGACCTGAAAAATATTCTGCTCTATCTGGAGCAGAGCAGCGATCAGGCAACCGTGCAGGCGCACATCCGGCAGATCTTGCAGGAGGTGCAGCCCTATGAGCAGATGACCGCCACCGGCAACGAGACCGTGGACATCCTGCTGGGTGAAAAGCTGGCACGATGCCAACAGGCACAGATCGCCTGCACCATTACAGTGGACGGCAAGCTGCTGAATTTTATACAGCCCATCGACCTTTGCGTCATTTTTGGCAACGCCATGGACAACGCCATCGAAGCCTGCTCTGCGCTGCCGGATCCGGACAGCCGCGCCCTAAGTGTGCGATGCCAGAAGCGGGGCGGGTTTGTGGTGCTCAATTTCCGCAACGCCTGCCTGCAGCAGCATCTGCCGGTAGATGCCCTGCCCAAAACCACCAAGGACGACCCGGAGAATCACGGCTTCGGCCTTACCAGTATCCGCTCGGCCACCGAAAAATACGGCGGACAGATGAGTCTGCGGAGCGAGAACGGAGAGTTCGTACTCACCCTGCTGTTCCCGGAGAAAAAATAAAACCAGAGGTCGCTGCGCATTTGTGCAGCGGCCTCTGGTGCCTTTTATGCCCCGGTCACCGGCTTATACAGCAGTTCCGGCTCCTGCGGGTGCAGGGTGTACACGGCAATATTCTCTGTGGTGCGGGACAGATCTCCGTCTACCCGGGTGGTAGTGCCCGGGCCAAAACTCAGGTAGTTTTCCGTGCTTTGGCGCGCCAGCAGGTCCCGGCATTCCTGCCCGGGTTTTGCCCAGCGTCCGGGCAGATACTCATGGTAGCCCTTCTCGGTCAGGTGGCGGGCAGCATAGTCCAGCATCGCCGGAACCTCGTCCCTGCACACGGTTTCTTCCACGCCCTTCGGCAGGGTCAAGGGGTCCAGCCGCAAGGCAGACACCTTGTACTTGACTGCGAACCGCAGGCTGGTGGCAAAATTTGCCGCCGTCTGCCCCGGAATCCCATACAGCAGCGTTGCCTCATACCCGGGCAAATGGAACAGCTGCGGAAGGATCAGGCTGGTCTCGGAACTAGGCATATTGTTTGCGCTGCCAATGCGTTCCAGCTCTGGGATGCGAGCAGTAGCCAGCCCCAGCACCAGCCGGTTGACCCCGGTGTTCTGGAAGGCGACCATCCACGAGGCATCCACACGGTTGGGCAATGCTTCCACGGTGACCTCGGTATCCGCAGCCAGAGAGAACAGCTCCCTGATCCGGCGCATGATCCGTGCAAAATCGTCCTGCGACAGCGCCGTAGGGCTGCCGCCGCCCCAGTAGACCGTCTGCACCGGGTCGCCGGAAAAATCCGGTGCGGTAGCTTCCAGCTCAGCCAGCAGTGCATTTGCATAGGCCTTACAGGTCTCCGGCGTGGCGGGATAGATTTTTTGGTTGCAGAAGGTGCAGCGCCGGACGCAGAACGGAACGTGCAGATAAAGATGCAGCGGGGCAGACATGGCAAAACTCCTTTCGCACAAAGACAGCCGGACAGGGAAAGCTGCCCCGATGCGCAAACGACACCGGGGCAGCTCTCCTGAAAAAGAAGAAAAAAGAAAAACGCTCAGAAATGCCGCTTTTACAGTGCAGCAACGTACTGACCAACCATCATACCCTGCGTGTTGGCCAGACCCAGACTCTCGCCGGGGATGGAGGTAGAATACTGGAAGCCAAAGCGGCCGCCGCAGTTGTTGCCAGCTGCAAACAGACCCTTGATCGGCTCAAAGTCCTCGCCCAGCACCTGACTGTTATCATCGGTCAACAGGCCGCCGGTGGTCACCAGCATACTGCCCATGGATTTCTCAGCACCGTAGGCAAAGATATGCTTGCCGTTCAGCGGACGCAGCAGCACCGGCTCCTTAGCAAAATCCTCGTCCACGCCCTTTTCACACAGTTCGTTGTAGCGTGCTACGGTGGCAACAAAATTTTCCAGATCGGTGCCGGTAAAGCCCAGACGCTGACCCAGCTGCTGGGCATCCTCGCCGGCATACACGGTCACAGTGCTCATGCCGGTCACCTCGTAGCCGGCATCGCCGCCGTCAATGGCACCCTGCATGATATCATCCAGCTTCTCGTCCTCGCCGTTGGCATAATCAACAGCCATGTGGCCGGGTGCCTGATAGGTAAGATCGGTGCGGATGGTATCGTTGAATACCGTAAAGATCTTACCCTGCGGTTCCTTTGCACCGGCCATAGCTGCAAGCACGATATCGCCAAAGCCTTCATTGCAGTAGCGCTTACCGTGGCAGTTGACCCACAGTGCAGCGGTGGTGCCAATAGGATCTCCGGGGCTGTTGCAGGGGTAGACGTAGTTACCGCCCATGCTGGACAGCGGACGGCTCTCCAGACGGCCGCCAGCCCAGTAGCCCAGCTGAATGCCGGAGCCATCGTCGTCCATGCCGCCAATAGCGGTATCGTCAGAGCAGTAGTCGCTGATCTCAATCAGCAGGTCACGGCACATTTCAGCGTTGCCGCCAAAGCCGCCGCCGCAAAGGATCACGCCCTTCTTGGCGGTGAACTTGATATAGCTGCCATCGGCCTCCTTGCCCACCACGCCAACAACGGCATCGCCGTCCTTGATCAGCTGGCAGGCCTTGGTGCCAAAGTGGTAGTCTGCGCCCTTCTCGCGGGCGATCTCCATGCAGCGCTTGACCGGCGAAGCATCACCGTTCAGGGTGGGGGTGCCCACCCAGGTGCTGATGCCGCTCTTCTTCTGGGTGTAGTTGCTGCTCAGCGGCCACTGACGTACACTCCAGCTGTCCTTTTCCTCTGCGGTAAAGCTGTCGGTCATCCAGTCAAAGCACTTGCCGCTGTTCTTGGCATAGGCCATGATCAGGCCGCAGCGGCTGCGATTGTTGGTGCGCAGCTGCCAGTCGGTAACAAACTCCTGTATGTCGATCTGGGGAATGCCCTTGCTGGCCAAAAACTCGCTGTTCAGGTGGCCGATCTGTCCGCCGCCGCGGAAGCTCATGGCGTCCTCGGTCTGGCTCTCGATCACGATCACGCTGGCACCGGCTTCAATAGCGGCACGGGCAGCCGGCGTACCGGCCTGACCGCCGCCCACGATGACAACATCGGCGGTGTACTCCTTTGCAAATTCGGTGATCGCATCGGGAGCGGTGCGCCAGCTCTCACCTTCTGCGGTGCTCTGGCCGGGAGTGGTGCTGACCACCGGTTCGCCCTTGGCCTGTGCCACGCAGTTTGCAACAGCATCCTTAACAGCATCCGAGGTAATGGTCGCACCGGAATGACCGTCGATCTCGGCGCTCTGAGCCTTGAGGATCTGCTCCTTCAGCTCATCGCCAATGTCCTTGCCAAAGCCCTCGGTTTCACCGGAAACATCAATGGTCACATCCGTGATGCTCTCAGCGTCAAAGGTCATGGTGACGGTAACGTCTGAGCTGATGCCCTTGGAGGTAGCAGAATAACTGCCGGGAGTGTAAGTACCGCTGGCAGAAGCAGTGCTGGAACTGCCGGAGGAACCGGAGCAGCCCACCAGAGCCCCTGCCATAGCAGCCCCCAGCGCACCAATGGATGCGGTGTGCAGGAACTGTCTTCTGGAAACCTTGTTTGCCATGAAATCTTCTCCTTTTGGTATGTTGTTCCGTTCGTATACGGCGATTGACAAAAGAATAGCAATTTCAGGAAAGAGTTGCAATCATCCTGCGCAACTGGGCGTTTCCATTGCGTAGTTGGACAAAAAGCCCTGCGTAATGGGAAGGTATGCCGGGGCAGATGCGCCGAAGTCACTGATGAATCTGTATGGCGGAATAGCGAGCGTCTGTAGTTTCTATATCCTCTTTGTTTTTCCAGAGGTTTGCACGGTAATTCGGGTCATAAGTAGTGACAGCGCTCAGCTTTTTGGCGCAGGCGGCAGCATCCAGCGTAACGGTGCGGAAGGGGTCAGGTCGATCAAAACTTCACCAATCGTTACAATATCCATGGCTGCTCCTTTCAGCGGTGCACCAGCAGCGCCTGATAGGGTTCCAGCTCCACGTCTGCCAGCCAGACGGTCTTGCCATCGGCGGTCTTGTACCTGCCGCCCAGAGCGTCCAGACTTGCTCCTGCCGGGTACTCGGTACAGTTCCATGAACAGCCATTCCAGCTCGTCCTTGTGCTTGGCGAACCGGACTGCAAAATTATCTTGACTTGTCATCTTTCTTTATCCTTTTCGCGTAAGATGAAGCTGCACGCTGGGGTAATCGCCAAACAGCTGCGGCAGGACAAGTCCCGCATACAGCAGGGTGCTGCCGCTGAACCGCATCCCCTTGTGAATGCCGTCCT
>ERZ779850.3039-NODE-3039-length-12453-cov-2.661558_pt1 | contig 12453 bp, 12 predicted proteins | sample MGYA00511249_ERZ779850 | MGnify/ENA primary metagenome ERZ779850 (study PRJEB29588, sample SAMEA2162475) | human gut metagenome | biome: human gut; feature: human-associated habitat; material: faeces | place: Denmark | collected 2008/2010 ...
AAAACTAAAAAACCTTACGCTTACCCGAAACGTCAAGGAAATTGTGGGCGGCTGTTTCAATTACTGTGAATCTTTGACCACAATCACTTATGAGGGTTCTCTTGCTGATTGGAACGCTGTGAATAAAAATACAAACTGGGACAGCCATGCAGTTGATATTGAATCTCCGCTTTCAAAAATCCAGTGCCTTGATGGATACATGGAATATGTCACAAGCACGAAAACATGGAAAGAGGTGAAGGAATGATGCTGAAATTTCTTGTAAAGGGACAGAAAATTGAGATTCTGGAACGTGAAGTGATTGCCTCCGACCAGATTGCATTTGTAACACTGAAATTTGTATTTGACGGTGACTGGAAGAAGTTTCACAAGGTGGTGCAGTTTACCCAATGTGATGAAACATACAACCGTGTGCTCTGCACTGACGGACTGTCCTGTTTGCTGCCTGCGGAGCTTCATGCAGGTGCGGTAAAGCTATCCGTATTCGGATATGACGCTGACAATACATCCGGACTGCGTGCCACAACAGTTCCGGTGACACTACATATTCGTGCATCCGGATTTGTGGGAGAGGATGCCGATTCTCCCATTCCGCCGACGCCTGATTTGTATACACAGCTTTTACAGAAAATCGGTGAAGTGCAGCATGGGAAAGATGGTGCAGACGGCAAGGATGGAAAAGACGGCTTATCTGCATATGAACTTGCTGTGGAGAATGGTTTTACAGGGACACTTGCAGAGTGGCTTGCTTCTCTCAAAGGGAAAGACGGCGAAAATGGCGTGGATGGGAAAAACGGTGTGAATGGCTCTGACGGTAAATCCGCATATATCATTGCAGTGGAACACGGCTTTTCAGGAACAGAAACCGAGTGGCTGGAATCGCTGAAAGGAGCAGACGGAAGTGACGCAGATGATATGGATTTATCCGGCTATGCCACCAAAGCGGAACTGCAAAAGATAACGGAAAATGCCGTATATCTGGAAAATCTCATCAAACAGACAAGTTCTGTCAGCGATACCGTTTTATTTGAATCCGGTACAGATGCCCTTGAGAAATACGGCGAAAATATTTACACCTATTACAATGACGGCTATCGTTCTCTATCCGGTTTTTCGGAGAGTTATCCGCATTTCTGCTGTGCCGAAAATGATTATGCACTGCATGTCAATCAAACAGATTTTGGTTGGGCAGGAACGGTATTTGTGATGTGTCTGACACCTGTTTTCATCACTTCTGCCATGCACTTGATTTTGAATTATGTGGTTGGTGCGTTGGAAAATGCCGAGTTTTATCTGGTGAGAAAAACCGATAAGACAGGCTCTGAGCTTGCAAGGCACATCTACGAAGAAATCCAAAACGGCAATGCTGTTTCACTGTCATTTCAATGGCTTTATTCCGATACGTCCATTTCAGTGATGCAGTCACTGGAAAATGTGTCGGATGGAGAATATTACCTTGCCTTCCAAGGCACATCGGATAATTCCCATCCGATGGTGAAATCTATCAAATTTATGAAAGGGTGATGTTTATGAAAGAAACAATCTGTATGATTGCAGGCGTGGTGGGAGGAGTGATTACCACACTGCTCGGCGGCTGGGATTCCGCATTGGCAACACTTGTAGTTTTTATGGGCATTGATTTTGTGACAGGCATTGTAACTGCGGCAATGGGCAAATCCAAACACAGCGAAAGCGGCACACTCAACAGCACGGCAGGCTGGGTTGGTCTTGCAAAGAAGTTTTGTATTCTTCTTATGGTGGTGGTCGGTGTCAGAATTGACATTCTCATTGGCACAAATTATATCCGTGATACCGTGTGCATCAGCTTCTGTCTGAATGAGCTGCTCTCCATTGTGGAGAATACCACACTCATGGGAATTCCGTATCCGCCGGTAATCAAGAAAGCAATTGACGTTCTGCAAACAAAGGTAGGCAGAACTGAAGATGAAAAGGAGGACAAATAAATGACTATTTTAAGACCAGATGCAACAACGACTCTGAACGGAGTAAAAATCAACGAGTATTTACTCACAAAACATAATCCCAACAGAATCGATATGCCCTCTGTTTCAATGGAAGGCAAAGTTATCGGTGTAACAGTTCACAATACCGACTGGATTTCTGTGGCAAGCGGAACGACACCTGCGGAGCAGTATACAAGAGCAACTGTTAATGGCAATATGAAAGATGTCAGGGTGCATTATTACGTTGATAATACCTGTGCATGGCAAAATCTGCCCCACAGTCTGAGCGGCTCTTTCTCACTCTTCTCTTCCTCTCCACCGATGTATGGAATGATGTGGCAATGGCAATCGTAGAACAATTGCGATCGAGTGCATTATGTCATCTGCGTATAATGTGACAGATAAGAAGTCTGAGGACAATTGTGCAAGATTGGCGGCAGCTTTGTTGAAGAAATACAATCTTGATATTAACCACCTCTTTACCCACACCCACTGGCTCAATGTCAGGGACGGAAAATCGGGTACTGTGGATTATCTCAATACTGCAAGAAATCCTTACAAGATGTGTCCTGCGTATATTCTGCCGCACTGGTCCGCATTCAAAACAAAAGTACAAAAGTATTTGACCGATGCAAAACCGACCGTCAAAAACATCTATCGCATTCGCAAATCGTGGGCAGATGCAAAGTCGCAGATTGGGGCATATTCCTCATTGGAAAATGCAAAAAAAGCCTGCAAGACGGGATATTCCGTGTTTGATGCAAATGGTGTAAACATCTACACATCGAAAACAACAGCATCCGCCGTGCCGTTCAAGATTAAGGTTGCAATTTCTGACCTTAACATCAGAAAAGGTCCCGGCACAAACTATGCCAGAACCAAATATATCCCTGTCGGTGTGTATACGATTATCGAAGTGCAGTCCGGCACTGGCTCTGATAAGGGCTGGGGAAGATTGAAAAGCGGAGCAGGTTGGATTTCACTTGATTTTTGCACAAAGGTTTAAGCATATCATGGGAACACAAGACACAAGTGACACAACAGGCTCGGAAAATTCCTATACGCGCGTATGTGCGTATACGTGTGCGTGTTTCCCTCTATAAAATAGAAAAATAATTATATAGTAATTCTTGTGATACTTGTGTACTGACTTGATGCCCGTCTTGGATTTTATCCTTGGCGGGCATTATTTTTTTGCCCTTGTCGAAATTCGTGGTTCTTGAATGATGTGTTTCTGTCCTTTCACTGTTAGAGGCGATGACCTCATAACGATGGGAGGTGTCAGTAGTGACAGAAAATCAGAAAGCGCAAATCTGCGCACTCCGAAAACAGGGTGTGGGATATATGAAGATAGCACAGCAGACAGGCATTTCACAGAATACCATTAAATCGTTCTGCCGGAGGAATAACCTCACTGGCATTGAGAAATCCGATGTGCCTGTTGCAGACGGTTCTGTCTGCGAGTGCTGCGGAAAAGAAATGGTGCAGATGGAAGGTAGAAAGAAAAAGCGATTTTGCAGTGATGCCTGTAGGAATAAATGGTGGAATGCACATCTTGATCAGGTACAGCGAAAAGCCATCTATATATATAAATGTCCGAACTGCGGTAAGGAGTTTGAAGTATATGGCAACAGCCACAGAAAGTATTGCTGCCACGAGTGTTATGTGGAGCATCGGTTCGGAGGTGGTATTGATGGATAAGCAGGAATTCAGAAATGAAAAACTGTATCAGACCACCATGCTTATGGCAAGAAAGATGCTCTTTGAGGGCATTATTTCAGATAAGGAGTATGGGCAAATTGATACAATTTTCCGTGAAAAATACCACCCGACTTTGGGTACATTATTTGCCGACATATCGTTGACTTCCGGGGCGAAAAGAGTGATGTATAGTAGCGGAAGGAAGTGATTATATGCCGAAAATAAGCAAAATTGAACCGACTGTGCCTGCCATAAAGCAGCTCAAAAAAGTGGCGGCTTATGCCAGAGTATCCATGCAGTCGGAAAGAATGATGCATTCCCTTTCCGCACAGATCAGCTACTACAGCAAGCTGATTCAGAAGAATCCCGATTGGGAGTACGCAGGTGTTTATGCCGATGATTTTATCTCAGGCACAAACACGGTCAAGCGTGATGAATTCAAGCGAATGCTGGTTGACTGCGAGGAAGGAAAAATAGACATCATTCTTACCAAGTCCATCAGCCGATTTGCAAGGAACACGGTTGACCTGTTGGAAACCGTAAGGCATCTGAAGGCAAAGGACATCGAGGTTCGGTTTGAAAAGGAAAATATCAATTCCATGAGTGGTGACGGAGAATTGATGCTTTCCATTCTGGCATCCTTTGCCCAGGAAGAGAGTCGTTCCATCAGTGAGAATATCCGGTGGGCAACGAAGAAACGCTTTGAAAAGGGTATCCCAAATGGCAAGTTTAAGATTTTCGGATACCGCTGGGAGGATGATAAACTGGTGCCTGTGCCGGAGGAAGCGGAGATTGTAAAACGCATCTATCAGAATTTCCTTGATGGCAAGTCCAGGCTCGAAACCGAGAAGGAATTTGCCGCCGAGGGCATTACCACGGCAAACGGCTGCCGATGGGTGGATTCAAACATCAAGGTGGTACTTACCAACATTACCTACACAGGCAATCTACTCCTGCAGAAGGAGTTCATCGAGGACCCTATTACAAAACGCCGCAAAAAGAACCGTGGCGAAATGCCACAGTATTTCGTGGAGAATACCCACGAGCCAATCATCGATATGGAAACATTTCGGTATGTGCAGGATGAGATTGCAAGGCGAAAGGAACTGGGTGCTTTGGCGAATAAGAGTCTGAACACTTGCTGTTTTACGGGAAAAATTAAATGTCCTCACTGCGGTGTCAGCTATATGCACAACAAGCGAACCGACCGTGGCAACTGCCTTGAGTTCTGGTGCTGTGGTTCGAGAAAGAAAAAGGGTGGCCGCTGTGGGGTTGGTGGGAGTATTAACCATAAAAATATGGTCAAAGCCTGCACTGAGGTGCTTGGGTTAGAAGAATTTGATGAGGAGATTTTCCTCCGAGAGGTTGACCATATCGATGTTCCGAAACGCTATGTACTGGAGTTTCATATGACAGACGGAAGGGTTATCACAAAGGACTGTCCCAACACTGGTCACAAGGACTGTTGGACGGCAGAGTACCGTGCTAAGACTTCTGCCAAGAGAAGAAAGAACGGTACGAACTGCAAAGGCTCCTCATGTTTTACTGGAAAAATCAAGTGCAAAAACTGTGAATGCAATTTCCGAAGAGCCACGCAACCGTCAGCCACAGCGGAAAGCGGGAAGGTCAATTACTGGCGATGCTCCGAACACAGCAATGGCTGTCAAACGGCAGGCTTGCGTGAGGATGCACTGATACCTCTTCTTGCAGATACCCTTGGAATGGCAGAGTTTGACGATGCCTTATTCCGAAGGACCGTGGAGTATATTTCGGTGCTGACGGATAAGGACTTGGAAATTCACAAAAAGGACGGCACGGTAACGGCAGTGATTTATACACCGCCTGCTCCAAAGCGACTGCCAAGGACAGAGGAACAGAAAGCACATATGCGAAGCCTTATGAAGGAAAAATGGACTCCGGAGCGAAAAGTCGAGATGAGTGAACGCATGAAGCAGATGAGAAAGGAGCGTGGCGAAAATTGGCGCAAAGAAAAGTAACGGCTATTCCTGCAACCATTAATAAATTCACAGCCACTCCGGTCAACAGCAGGAAGAAACGCAGGGTGGCAGGTTATGCCCGTGTCAGCACTGACCATGAAGACCAGGTTACAAGTTATGTCGCACAGGTAGATTATTACACAAATTATATCAAAGGCAGAGAGGATTGGGAGTTTGCCGGGATATACACGGACGAAGGTATCTCTGCAACCAACACCAAAAAACGAGATGGCTTCAAACGTATGGTGGCGGATGCCCTGGCAGGTAAAATCGACCTTATCATAACAAAGTCGGTTAGCCGATTTGCACGAAACACAGTGGATTCCCTTACTACCATCCGAAAGCTGAAGGAACATAACGTGGAGTGCTATTTTGAAAAGGAGAACATTTGGACTTTTGACAGTAAGGGCGAACTGCTCCTCACCATTATGAGTTCACTGGCGCAGGAAGAAAGCCGATCCATTTCCGAGAACGTCACATGGGGACACAGAAAGCGTTTTGCTGACGGAAAAGTCAGCTTCGCCTACTCCCGTGTGCTTGGCCTTGAGAAGGGACCTGATGGGAACATCGTGGTCAACCAAGAACAGGCGAAAATAGTGAAGCTGATATTCAGAAGATTCCTTGAGGGCATGACACCACACAGCATAGCAGTGGAACTGACTGAAATGGGCATAAAATCCCCTGGCGGCAAGGACAAGTGGAACGGAGCAACCGTCCGCAGGATGCTTTCCAATGAGAAGTACAAGGGTGATGCCTTGCTCCAAAAGGAATTCACGGTGGATTACCTGCAGAAAAAGACCAAGAAAAACGAGGGCGAAGTTCCTCAGTATTATGTGGAGGGCAACCACGAAGCCATTATCGAGCCAAGCGTTTATGATTTGGTGCAGGTGGAACTTGCCAAACGCTCCAAGAAAAACGAAGCAAGGTACAGCGGAGTCAGCATCTTCTCAAACAAGATAAAATGTGCCGAGTGCGGCAGTTGGTACGGATCCAAGGTCTGGCATTCCAATGACAAGTACCGCAGGGTCATTTATCGCTGCAACCATAAATTCGATGGGAATAGAAAATGCGAAACTCCTCATGTTACGGAAGAAGAAATCATCGCTGCTTTTATCAAGGCAATGAATATCCTCATTACCGAGAGAGACGAAATCATAGAAAACATTCAGCTGATACGGCAGACGGTCTGCAATGTCACTACTTTGGAGCAGGAACAGGACAAACTTCGCAGCGAGATGGAAATTGTTGTGGAACTGACCCAAAGCTGTGTGGCGGAGAATGCGAGAACCGCACAGAACCAGGAGGATTATCAGAAACGCTATGATGGTTTGGTGGAACGATACGAAAAGGTTAAATCAAGGTATGATGCCATTATGGAAGCCATAGAGGAAAAGCAGGCTCATTATGAAAAACTGGGCATCTTCATTGATATTCTTGAAAAGCATGGAGCACCTATCACGGAATTTGATGCCGGGATGTGGGGCAGTATGGTCGAGTACATCACGGTGGATAAGGATAAGAAAATGACCGTCACATTCAAGGACGGGTCGGAAATACAGGTATAAAACAGGATAGAGATACACAGAGACACCTTGCAGTGATGCAGGGTGTTTTTCTTTTTTCGGATATTTTGTAAACAATGTTCCGGACGGATTGTAAATCGAGAAAAGATGTGCTATAATTTATCTTAATAGTGTTATTTATAAACATTAAAATGTGCAAGCGAGGTAATGGGAATGGTAAAAAACAATATTGAGGTAGATGTCAAAGTAAAATGCATCGAAGCAGGCAAAACGCAGGCACAATTAGCAGAAGCAATCGGAACAACAGGTCAGTATGTGAATCGTATCATAAAGAAGCAGGACGGTGTGGTCAATAAGACTTATGTGCAGATGTTGGAAGCACTGGGATATGATATTGAACTGACTTATGTGAAAAGAAAAACTGATAAGGAGGACTGTCTGAATGGCTAACGAATTACAACCTTTATCCCTGTTGTTTCAGAACAGATTATTTAGAATACCGGATTATCAGAGAGGATATGCCTGGCAGCAGTCACAATTGGTGGACTTTTGGGATGATTTAACGAATCTGCAGGAAGGCAGATATCACTATACTGGACTTCTTTCATTAAAAGTGCTTAAGAGTACAGAAACAAAAAGCTGGGGCAGTGACTTATGGATGGTGGACAAAGGATTTAAACCCTGCCATATCGTAGACGGACAGCAGAGATTGACAACATTTATCATTCTGCTGAATGAGATTGTTGAGTTTGTACGTTCACTTGATTGCAATTCCGGCAAATCTGAAGATGAGATAGTCCTTGGGTATGATACTCTGAAAGATGTGGTCGCAAAATACATCTGCCAACACCGACCTCCGAATAACCAGATTACTACTTATCTGTTCGGTTATGAAGTGGATAATCCAAGCGCAGATTACCTTAGATATCGGATTTTCAATGAGCCGTTTTCCAGAACTGTAAATGAAACATATTATACAAAGAATCTAAAGTTTGCAAAATCCTTTTTCTCTGAAAATTTAGCGGCTTTATACAAAGCAGAGGGTACAGAAGGATTGAATAATCTGTACTTGAAATTGACACTGCGGTTAATGTTCAATATTCATGAAATAGCAGATGATTATGATGTGTTTGTAGCATTTGAAACTATGAACAACCGTGGCAAGAAACTCACGAATTTGGAGTTACTGAAGAATCGACTGATTTATCTGACAACATTGTATTCGAATGATAAGTTTGATGAGCTGGATAAAAGCAACCTTAGAGGTCAGATAAACGATGCGTGGAAAGAGGTATATTATCAACTGGGGCGAAATGAAAAAACACCGTTGTCGGATGATGAGTTTTTAAGAGCACATTGGATTAGCTATTTTACTTATTCCCGTAAAAAAGGTGATGATTATATTCATTTCCTGTTAAACAAGTTTTCTGCAAAAAACATATTTGAAAAGAAAACTGTAATAATAGGAGAAACCTTAGATGAAGATGTGGAAACTGTAGATTATGATACAGAGGATATGGTTGAAGAATCAGCAGAGCCGGAAGTACTTGAAGTATCAAAACTTGAACCGTCCGAAATATCTGCGTATGTCAACAGCCTAAAAGATACAGCAAAATATTGGTATGCTACATTTTTTCCTATGCAGAGTGACAATTTATCCAAAGAGGAAAAACTTTGGGTAGACAGATTGAATCGTATCGGAATTGGATATTTCAGACCTTTAGTTATGGTAATCATCAGCCGCAGAGATTTGTCAGCTGAACAGCGAATTGATGCATTTAAAGCAATGGAGCGTTTTATCTTTATCTGTTTCAGACTGGGATATTTTAATGCTACATTTAGAAGCAGTGAATATTATCGTGCCGCCAGAAGCATTTACCTAAAACAGATGGACATAAGTGATCTGGTTGATGATATTACGGAAACTACAAATGCAAATATTGAATATGCGATTCCGAATTTTATAACAAAAATCGAAAAACACTTCGATAATATGGGTGGTTTCTACGATTGGAAATCCATTAAATATTTTCTGTATGAATATGAGCTTCACCTTGCACAGAGAAATAACCTCGATAAAGTTAGCTGGAAAATGTTCACAAAAACAGAAAAAGACAAAGTGTCCATTGAACATATTCTGCCGCAGACCCCCACAAAGTACTATTGGAGAAATCAGTTCAGACAATTTGATGATGAAGAGATAGAACTCCTTTCGTGTGCTTTGGGAAATTTACTACCGTTGTCACAGAGTATTAATTCTTCATTGCAAAATGATAGTTTTGAAGATAAAAAGACTTCCCAATCTTCCGGAAGAAGGGGCTATCAAAACGGCTCGCATTCTGAAATAGAGGTGTCGAAAGAAACGGATTGGTCGGCGGACAGAATCTATCAACGAAGCAAATCACTATTGAAGTTTATGGAAAGTCGCTGGCAATTCAGTTATACCAGTGACCAGTTAGATAAATTGATATATGTAACCTTTGCAGTTGATGGTAGAGAGGTTCCTGCTCCGATTGTTGAAGAAACAGAGGATGCGTCAGCTATGTCCAAAACTCAAAACAGCCCGGCAGATACTAACCAGGAACTCGGCAATCAGCAGCTGATGTTTTGGACAAAATTTGTGAAATACTGTGAGCAGGAAGGTCGTGCAGAAGACATGGCAAGCAGAAAGCCATATGCACAGAATTGGTATGACATTCCTGTCATTAATGCTGATTTTCACCTCTCGTTTACTTTAACCAGAGGTAAGTATCTGTCTTTGCTCATTTATGCTTATAATGGAGAGGCATTTTCCAGGCTTGAGAGCAAGAAAGATATGATAGAGACTTCGTTTGGAGACAAACTGGATTGGTATTCCAGTAAACGAAACAGCGTGGCAAAACGCATCGTATATAAGAGAGAATGCGAAATCTTCAATCCTGCAAAACAGCAAGAGTTGTTTTCGTGGATGATCGATAAATACGATGAGTTGTGTAATGCCCTTGTAATTGCCGGAGAACTTGATGAGGAACCGTCTCATGACAACAAGTTCGATGCACTTAAGAAATATCTTCAGGAAACCAATCAGGACGTAGCTACATTGTCTTTTTCTGAGATAGAGGAGATTATCGGTACGAAACTTTGCAAATCAGCTTACAATTATTCGGCTTACTGGCATCCTTCTCCTACACATACCTTGCCGAATACTATACTGGACGCAGGGTATAAAATCACATTAGTAGATTTGCTGGCAAAAAGAATAACAGTTGAAAAACAGTGATATTAAGGAGGTGGCATCAGATGCCTACAATAACGAAAAAGCAATTAGAGGATTATGAACAGCTATGTCGTGATAGAAATAACGGGCGCCTGCTAACACCGGACGGATTGCGGTTAATTTGTGAAGCATATCACTTTGATGCAGAGAAAATCGGACAGCATTTCTTGGAGGAACTACCAAGAATATGCCCTCGAAAAAATGATTAATGGGGGTGAGATATTATGATGAAGGTATCAGGAGACTTTTATGTCAAGTGTAAAAATTGTGGCTATGTAACATTGGTCGAGGCTGATAATTTGGATTATGACACTTCAGTATATGAACGATCTATGGGTGAAGAAATAGAATATGATTTTCGTGGTGAAATATGCTGTGAAGGATGTCATTCTTGGATAGATTTTAATATTAGAGGATATGAATATCCTGCTGGTGCATTTAATTTTTCGGATTGTGATTGTAATGGTGGAGATTTTGTGGATGAACCAGTAGCTGAAATGGATTATCAATTTGATGAATATTATTGTGATGAAGCCTATGATGAATATGAGAAAGCAGAGGTTTTGTTAGAATATCATAGAGAGAAAATCAAAAAAATGTCACCAAGAGAGTTTGAATTTTTTGTAGCTGATATATTTGAAAAGCTTGGATTTAGCGTAAAAATAACGCAAGCAACACGAGATGGAGGTAGAGATATTGTTGCAACAAAGTCAAGCCCTATACCTTATACTTTGATTGTTGAGTGTAAACATTGGGGTGAAAAACATAAAGTTGATGTTAGTGTAGTTAGAAGCGTATATGGAGTACAGATGGCTACACAAGCCAATCAATCAGTAGTTGTGACATCTTCTAAATTTACAAGAGATGCACGGAAATTTGCAGAAGAACAAAAAACACTAATGACACTTTGGGATATTGATGATTTGCTGGAACTCATCATGAGATAATACCGAGAGGAGGCTGTATCCATGAGTGTAGCGGCAACTTATGCACCCAATCGTTATCACCGTGTGCAAATGAACACGGTATCGTTAAATAATGCACACACTAAGGCACTGGTGGGTGCATCGTTAAAAGGTTATTCGTTACATTGTATCATTTTTAGAACGGCAACAGATTTTGCTTGCGGTACGGGCGGATTTATCATTAGCTGGCTGAAAGCCCTTGAATCGCAGAAAAAGACTGTTGAGGACAGAGCGGCGTTTGATACCTCGGTTTACGGTATTGAAAAGAAGCAGTTCCCATATATGCTTTGTGTCACAAACCTTCTGCTCCATGATATTGACACACCGAGAGTATATCACGATAATTCGCTGTTAAAGGATGTTCTCGACTATACTGAGGATGATCAGTTTGATGTTCTTCTTATGAATCCGCCATATGGCGGAAGTGAGAAGACCGAAGTAAAAAATCATTTCCCATCTGATCTGGCAAGCAGTGAAACCGCCGATCTGTTCATGTCTGTTATCATGTACCGTTTGAAGCAGAACGGCAGAGCTGCGGTCATTCTCCCTGACGGTTTCCTGTTCGGTACGGATAACGCAAAGGTCGCTATCAAGAAAAAGCTGATGAGCGAGTTCAATCTGCACACTGTCATTCGTATGCCGCACAGCGTTTTTGCTCCGTACACCTCTATCACTACCAATATTCTATTCTTTGACAGGACAGGTTCTACTAAGGAAACATGGTTTTATCGTCTGGATATGCCCGACGGGTACAAGAATTTCTCCAAGACCAAGCCTATGAAGCTCGAACACTTTGCTCCTGCTGTTGAGTGGTGAAGCGACCGACAGGAGATCACCATTGACGGCTTTGACAAGGCGAAGAAGTACACAGTTGAGGAGCTTGCGGAAAGAAGCTATAATATTGACCTCTGCGGTTTCCCTCATGAGGAAGAAGAAATACTCCCTCCGAGAGAGCTGATCCAGCAGTATCAAGAGAAGCGTGCAAGCCTGAATGCGGATATTGATCGTATTTTGGAGCAGATCACATCAATACTTGGTATTGATAGT
>ERZ779850.3040-NODE-3040-length-12450-cov-3.369504_pt1 | contig 12450 bp, 11 predicted proteins | sample MGYA00511249_ERZ779850 | MGnify/ENA primary metagenome ERZ779850 (study PRJEB29588, sample SAMEA2162475) | human gut metagenome | biome: human gut; feature: human-associated habitat; material: faeces | place: Denmark | collected 2008/2010 ...
TCAAGGCAGAGAGGCTTCACTGTGCCGGGGCGAAATACTTGTGACTTTTAGCACGTACTCTGTTTTGCCTGGATCTGAACAGAAAAGCCGCTCCCGGTTTTTCCATGGAGGAAAAACCGGGAGCGGCTTTCTCAAAAGAAACCGGACTCCGGCGCTACCCGCGCAGAGCGCCCGCTACCGTTTCGCCGAAACGGCCAAGTTCCCGTATAACAGTCACTCCGGCCTCCTCAAAGGCCCGGATCTTGTCTTCGCCGCGGCCGTGAGAGCCGCTGATAATGGCGCCGGCATGCCCCATGCGCTTACCCTTGGGAGCCGTCAGGCCGGCGATAAAGCCGAAGACAGGTTTGGGATAGGATGTTTCTCGGATATAGCGCGCGGCCATCTCCTCTCCATCTCCGCCGATTTCGCCGATCAGACACACGGCTTCAGTCTGAGGATCATCCCGGAACAGTTTCAGCATGTCGGTAAAATACAGTCCCGGGATAGGATCACCTCCAATGCCCACGCACGTGCTCTGCCCCAGTCCGTGTTCCGTGAGCTGCCAGGTGGCCTCATAGGTCAGCGTGCCTGAACGGGAAACAAGCCCCACGGAACCGGGCCTGAAGATATAGTCCGGCATGATGCCAATTTTACACTGTCCCGGAGTGATGATGCCGGGGCAGTTGGGACCTATGAGTTTTGTGCCGCGCTCCCGGAAGAACGCACGCACGCGGACCATATCCAGGACGGGAATATGTTCCGTGATGAGGATGACAAGCTTTATGCCCGCAGCAGCGGCCTCGCAGGCCGAGTCGGCTGCAGCCATGGCCGGCACAAAAATAACGCTCGTGTCCGCTCCGGTTTCGGCGACTGCTTCAGCGCAGGAGTTGAAAACCGGAACGCCGAGGACATTCTGGCCCCCCTTCCCGGGCGTTACTCCGGCTACTATCCTGGTGCCGTAGGCCATCATCTGTTCGGCATGGAACCGTCCTTCACGTCCAGTCAGCCCCTGCACCAGGACGCGGTTCTCCCTGTTGACGAGAATGCTCATGCCATCCTCCCAGTCAGCTCGACGATTTTATGCGCGGCTTCAATAAGCGTTGAGGCCTGTTCGAAGGCAAGGCCGCTTTCAGCCAGAATGCGCCGGCCTTCTTCCACGTTTGTGCCTTCCATGCGGACGACAAGGGGAATGTTCATGCCGACCTTCTTCACGGCACTGACAATGCCTTCGGCCACAATGTCACAGCGCAGGATGCCGCCAAAGATATTGACCAGAATGCCGCGCACCTGCGGATCGGAAAGCATGATCCGGAACCCGGCAGCCACCATATCGCCGCTGGCACTTCCACCGGCATCGAGAAAGTTCGCGGCCGCGCCTCCGGCCTGCCTGACCGCGTCCATGGTCGCCATGGCCAGTCCTGCGCCATTGACCATGGTTCCGATGTACCCGTCGAGATGCACATAATTAATTCCGGCTTCACGGGCCCTGAGCTCAAGCGGATCACTTTCCTCAGGATCATCGAGACGGGCGATATCCGGATGCCTCTTCAGGCCGCTGTCATCAAAATTCACCTTCGCGTCAAGCGCGACGAGGTGCCCGTCCTTCGTCACGGCCAGAGGATTGACTTCAACGAGCGTCGCGTCCTTGGCCACGGCCAGACTGACAAGCCCCTCGACAATGCGGACGCCTTCTCCCACCTGCTGGGGCGTCAGCCCGCAGCCAAAGAAGAGGGAACGGGCCTGAAACGGCCAGATATGATGCCCGCCGTCGAGGCGGACAGTAAAAATCTTTTCCGGCGTCTCTTCCGCCACAGCCTCGATATCCATGCCGCCGGAGGGCGAAGCCATGACGGCAAGACATCCCGCGGAACGGTCGAGCACAACCGCAAGATACAGTTCCCGTTCAATATCGACTCCCTGGCAGACAAGCACTTTGTGAACCTTTCTGCCCTGGGGGCCGGTCTGCTTTGTCACAAGCTGCATACCGATGATGGCACGGGCTGCGGCTTCCACTTCCTCGACAGAGCGGCAGAGCTTCCCTCCGCCCCCCTTACCCCGGCCGCCGGCATGAATCTGGGCTTTCACGACCCAGACGGGGCCTTCCAGCATCTCGGCCACCGAACGCGCCTGTTCAGGCGTTTCGGCCAGGCCGCCCCGCTGAACAGGAACAGAAAAGTCGGCAAAAAGTTCCTTTGCCTGGTATTCGTGAATGTTCATGCATACTCCACATTCGTCTTCCGCCGCGCTGTGAGCGCGGGAACAGGACGCGGCAGAAACAGGCTTCCCCGTCCCTGAGGCAGGGAAGCCTGTTTCCTACATATCGAGAGCGGGATCCCTGATGTCCTTCGCGAGCTCCCTGCCAAAATCAAGGGCGGCTTCGTTCGCCGCGTGGAAGGCAGGTTTGAACCTGGCCTTCAGGCAGGCCTTGACCGCATCGTAACTCACGATTTTCGTCAGTCTCAGCAGAACCCCGAGCACGCAGATATTGTACATCTGCGAGCGGTGGAACTTTTCCATATACGGTTCGAACATATTCACGCCCACATAAATGGCTTCCGTATTGCGCATGGGCTGAACGAGCCCCGTGTCGTACAGGAAAATGCCGTTCGGACGGATGAGGGGCAGGTACTTGCCACAGGACTGGTTGGTCAGGGACACCAGCACATGGGGATAGATGACCTTGGGAAACATGATGGGCTCATCCGAGATAATCACATCCGAGCGGGTGGCGCCACCACGGGCCTCAGGGCCATAGGACTGGCTCTGCACGGCCAGCCGGTTCTCGTAGAGCGCCGCTGCCTGGGCCAGCAGGATGGCCATCGTGATAACACCCTGTCCGCCCGAACCGGAAAGCAGAAAACTCGTGGTCATTACGCTTCCTCCTTCCGCACGCTGGCGATGAGCTTGTCATATTCCTCACAGTATTCGGGAGCCTCTACGTCCCTGAACACGCCGCGGGGGATGAATGCCGGATTTTCCGCATATTTTTTTGAACCGAGAGGAGCCGTGTTGTCACGGAACCACTCGAGCATCTGCACAGGACCGCCGAGTTTGTTCTTGCGTCCGAAATAGGTCGGGCAGTCAGTGAGCACTTCCAGAACAGAAAACCCCTTGTGCTGATAGGCCTTCTTGATGAGCGAGACCATCTCCATAACGTGAAAAACCGTCGTCCTGGCCACAAACGTCGCGCCCGCGCCAAGGGCCAGCTGAACGGTATCAAAGGCCGTGTCGATATTGCCATAAGGCGCGGTGGTGGCGCGGATACCACGCCCGGACAGAGGCGAGAACTGGCCGCCTGTCATGCCGTAAATACGGTTGTTCATGATGATGGCCACCATATCGATATTGCGGCGGCAGGCATGAATAAAATGATTGCCGCCTATGGCCATGGCGTCGCCATCGCCCATGGGAACGAAAACCGACAGGTCGGGACGGGCCATCTTGATGCCCGTAGCAAAAGCCAGAGCCCGTCCGTGCAGGGTGTGCATACTGTGGAAATCCACGTATCCCGAAATGCGGGCGGAGCAGCCGATGCCGGACACCATGCAGAGATTGTTCTGCGGAATTCCCAGTTCATCAACGGCATGCAGAAGAGCGTTGAGAATGATGCCATGGCCGCAGCCGGCACACCAGATATGAGGGAAAAAGCGTTCCCTGATAAGTCTTTTGATGCTCATTACAGCCCCCTTCCCTCAACAACGCGGATAACTTCGCCGATGTCATCAGGCGTGATCAGGTTGCCGTCAACGCGGTTGGCGAGGAAGACCCGGTTCGGATCTTCCACTGCGCTCTTCACAAGAGAAGTCACCTGCCCCATGTTCATCTCGGCCACGATGATGCTCTTGGCGTGTGCCGTCTTCTCGCGGATAAGCTGCTTCGGGAAAGGCCAGAGAGTCTGCAGCTCCAGAAGGCCGAGCCTTTCGCCGCGCAGACGGCGGTAGCACACATGCTGCATGGCGCTGCGGGCCGCAGAACCGTAGGCAATAACAACAGTCTCAGCCCCTTCCATCTTGTATTCCTTCCAGCGGGCAAGCAGGGAAGAACGGTTTTCAATCTTGTCGTACAGATGATGATTCAGGAGCTGCACGACTTCAGGGTTCTGGGTGGGGAAGCCCCAGATATTGTGATGCAGGCCGGTAACGTTGTAACGGTGCGGGCCGCCAAAATCGGACATGGGCAGCCGTCCGTCCTCCCTCGGGAGGTAAGGATGATAGGCGACCCCCTGCTTCACTTCCGTGTGCAGGCGTTCCACAACGGGCAGCTCGCCCTTTTCCGGCACCACGAGCTTCTCGCGCATATGTGATGTTTCCGCGTCAAAAAGCAGAATGACCGGGGTGCGGTAGGTCTCGCTGATATTGAAGGCTTCCACCGTAATTTCAAACATATCCTGGATGCTGGATGCGGTCAGGGCAACGATGGAATGATCGCCGTGGCATCCCCAGCGGGCCTGCATGACGTCACCCTGGGAGACCTCGGTGGGCAGACCGGTCGACGGTCCGCCGCGCATGGAGTCGACAATGACACAGGGAATTTCCGCCATAACGGCATAGCCGATGGCCTCCTGTTTCAGAGAAAAGCCAGGGCCGCTGGTCGCAGTCATGGATTTCAGTCCGGCAATGGAAGCTCCGCACACGGCGCACATGGAAGCGAGTTCGTCTTCCATCTGTACGAATTTACCGCCAACCCTGGGGAGTAGTTCGGCCAGGGTCTCGGCTATTTCCGTGGAGGGAGTAATCGGATAGCCGGCAAAAAATTTCAGGCCGGCATAGAGGGCACCACGGGCGCATGCCTCATTGCCCTGCACAAACAGAGTTTCTCCGCTCATGCCTTTGCCTCCTTCGTATCTTTTTCCACGGTTATGGCGAGATCGGGGCAATAATGCTCACACAGGCCACAATAAATGCAGAGTTCCTCGTTCCAGACAGCTTTTTCAGCCAGTTCATCAATTGTAAGGGCCTTTTTCGGGCAGAACGCGGCGCAAATGCCGCATCCCTTGCACCAAGCCTTGTTCAACGTAAATGAACTCATAGCTTCCTCTGTGTTTTCAGTGCAGCGGCGGCTTCCTCCCCTGGCGGGGGCCGCCGCTGCAGCTGTTTTCAGGACATTGTCGACGCTGTTTTATCCGTATTCCTACATATGCTCGCAGATGGCCTTGCCAAACGCCGAGCAGGAGATCTTCGTGGCGCCGGGCATCTGACGGGCGAGGTCGTAGGTAACCGTCTTGGCGGCCACAGTCTTCTCAACAGCCTTGCGGATCAGCTCCGCGGCCTCCTTCCAGCCGATGTACTCGAGCATGAGAGCGCCGGAAAGAATGATGGAGCCGGGGTTGGTCTTGTCCTGGCCGGCGTACTTGGGAGCCGTGCCATGCGTGGCTTCAAAGATAGCGTAGCCTTCGCCGATGTTCGAGCCAGGAGCCATGCCGAGGCCGCCCACTTCGGCAGCGAGGGCATCAGACATGTAGTCGCCGTTCAGGTTAGGCAGGGCCAGAACGCTGTATTCGGCCGGACGGAGCAGGATCTGCTGGAACATGGCGTCGGTGATGCGATCCTTGATGACGATCTTGCCTTCGGGAGCCTTGCCGCCGAAATTCTTGGTCACTTCCTCTTCGGTGATGGTGACATCGCCGAATTCCTCGGCAGCCACTTCATAGCCCCAGTGGCGGAAGCCGCCCTCGGTGAACTTCATGATGTTGCCCTTGTGCACGAGGGTGACGTTGGGAAGTTTGTGATCAATGGCGTACTGAATGGCCATGCGGACCAGACGCTTGGATCCGAACTCACTGATGGGCTTGATGCCGATGGCGCTGTGGGGGCGGACATTCTTGCCGAGTTCTTTAATGAGAGCGATGACGCGTTCGGCTTCGGGAGTGTCGTGATCCCACTCAACGCCGGCGTACAGGTCTTCCGTATTTTCACGGAAAATGACCATATTCACGTCGTCAGGATGGATCACAGGGCTCGGGACGCCGGGAATATGACTCACGGGACGCACGCAGGCGTACAGGTCATACATCTGGCGGAGCATAACGTTGACGCTTCTGAAGCCCTTGCCTACGGGAGTGCTCAGAGGACCTTTGATAGCCACGCGGTACTTGGTAATAGCTTCCTTGGTAGCCTCGGGCACGAATTCGCCGGTCTCCTTCCAGCAGTCTTCACCGGCGCGCACGGGCAGCCATTCGATGCGGCGCCTGCCGCCATAAGCCTTGGCCACGGCGCAGTCGAGGACGGGCTTGCCGGCATTCCAGATGTCGGGGCCTATGCCGTCACCGGCTATGCAGGGAATAATCGGGTCATCGGGGATGATAAATTTGCCTTTGGCGTCAACAGTAATTGCAGTTCCCATATATGGTTCTCCTTATGGTTATTTGGCTCATTTCTGACGCCCCTGCCGATCATGCCGGCACGAACGCCGTTGAGGTTGTCATGGGTGGATAAAACAGCCGGCAGGCCCACCGGTCCGCGCGACGCCGCACCAGCACTCTCCCGACAGCGGACAAATCAGACCGGGCAGCGTCTGCTAAAACACAAACAGGCTCAGGTACACGGAAATAAGGGCGCAGATGGAAGGAAGGAGCGTCCGCTTGACGAGACTCGCCGGATCCACCCTGGCCAGACCGGCACACACGAAACAGACACCGGCAACGGGAGACATACAGCGGCCGAGCGAGCCCGCAAAGGTCGCAAGGGAGCCCATGTCCACTATATTCACGCCGAGATCAAGCGCGTGCACGGTGACTGCTTCGTTGAATGCCTGCGTCGCAGCGTTGCCCGAACCGCAGACAACGGCCAGAGCCCAGGGGCCGATGGCTGCGGAGAGAGTACTGGCTGTCTGCTGTCCTTTCATCCAGTTCGTGGCGGTCTCAACGATGCCCGTCGCGTTCATACCGGCGACAAAGACAGCTGCAGCGATAATGATGCCTATGATTTCGCCATAGCCGTGGCCAAGCCCCATAAAAAATTCACGGGAAGCTTCCATGGGATTCTTCCGCGTGCAGATAATGGCTGCCATGGCACCCAGAAGCATGGTGTGTTCAACTTTGAGATGGGCAATCCAGGGCAACTCCTTCGGAAAAATAACGCCCAGAATGAGGAGCGCGATAGGCAATATCGGAATGAAGGCATAAAGAAAATTAATTCTGAAGTGCTCTTCCTCGCCCACAGCGCAGTCTTCGGCTACATATCCTGAACCTTCCCTGCGGAGCACGCTCAGGAGCCAGAGCACGCCGGCCGAGATGCCAACAGCGATAAACGCCGTGAGCGTATGGGAACGGATGACGTCAATGACAGTTACTTCATGATTCAGGGCCTCGCTGGCTATCTTCGCCACGTACACGTTATGGGCAAGGCCCGGAGACAAAAGGTCGCCATAGGATCCTGCGAGAACGGCCGCGCCGGCCATGGCCGGATGCACGCCGAGACGGATCAGCAGCGGAATGACAACAGCCCCCACAGCGGCCGCCGCGCCCGAGGCGCTGGGAAGAGCGATCTGAACAAGAAACGTGATGAGGACGGCTCCGGGCACGAGAAGAAAACGCACATGCCTCAGCGGATGGGCGACGGCATAGCAGAGATGCCTGTCACACCCCGTGTACCGCATGACATAGGCGAAGGCCATGACGGAACAGATGCAGAGGATCATGTTGCCTCGCAGCATGCCCTTGGAAAAACCCTCGAATGCAGCCATCACATTCAGGGAAGCCGCGGCCATGATGAAGCCGGAAACGATGAGGACGAGCCGCGACTCGACACGTTTGAACATGGCGATAATCGTCGCCACGACCATCAGGAGACCGAATATCTGTAACATTGGCGGACCCTTGAAGACAGAGAAGCGCCGCCCGCGAAAGAGCTGTCTTTCTCGGGAGACGGTGAAAAAAACGGAAATTCGGGGTCACCGGGACGGAGCCCGGGAAAAGCAGAAGCGGGAGAGGCGTGACCGGCGGGGGAACCGGTCCGCCTCTCCTTTCCGCTACTACTTTTCACGCGTTTCGTAGGCATTGCGCACAAGAGCGAAATACCTGTAAACGATATGGACGAATTTGCTCGAGGCGAGAGAGAGGAAAAGCCCGAGCACAAGACCGAGGTGAATGCAGAGAAGAAGTCCCATGACGCTGGTTGATCTGAAAACCAGAAGCATAAGACCCGTCAGGCTGACCAGGAAAAGCAGCGTGGAGAAGGACATATCCATTCCCACGGAACTCTCGTCATAAGGACGGTGATCCATGCGCGTCTTCAGCCAGAGCAGGCCGCCCGTACCTATGCACAGGGAGATGCCGCTGAGCGTGCCTATGAAGGTCGGCAGACTGAAGAAGCTGTACGGAGCCGGCCAGCCGAAGCCATGATCATAGACGAAGGCGATGCAGGTCGAAAGAAGGCATCCCAGGAAGCCATAGAAGGTAGCGTGATGGAACTTGCGGCGTATGGTGCTGAAACGGTCATCAGGATAGTTGCACCCCTCGCCGTTGCCGTCCAGATAACGCAGGGTAAAGGCGTCCTTGATGGCTTTTATGTGATTACTGAGGCGCCAGATTTCACCGGGCTTGGAACCCGTGCCCTTCCAGAAATTGCGCACGCTCATGCCAAGGCACACGAGGCCGGCCACAAAGACCAGCGTAAAGAGGCCGAGCATGAGCCAGTACGGCACGATATGGTAGAACGAACCCGCGCCGGTAATGGGCGAGAAGAACGTCTGGGGCCCCTTGACGATCAGCGCCCCGGCGACAAAGATCAGCGTGCAGAGCAGGGACACCAGGAACACATAGAAACCGTTGGTCTCGAAGAACCGTCCCAGGAACTTCGGCCAGGCAAATTCCTCCCACGTCTCCTTCCTGAGCTTTGCCATGACCATGGGGTAGTTCAGGTTGAATTCGTGCGGCGGGGCATACTGGCAGGCATAATAGCAGCCGCGGCAGTTGTGGCAGAGATTGGCAAAGTACTTCAGTTCCTGATCCGTAAACTTGCGGCGCAGTTCCATAACGGGGAAGACAGCGCAGAAACCTTCACAGTATCTGCAGGCATTGCAGATGGTCGTGCAGCGCTGCGCTTCTTTCATTATTTCAGACATACGGCCTCCTGACCGGCCAGACGGCCGAACACTGTTCCAATGGTCATGCCGAATCCGGCCATGTAGCCCTGACCGAGCACATTGCCCGACGTCAGTTCGCCGGCGGCGAAGATATTCCTGAACGGGGTGCCATCCTCCTTCAGCACCTGGGCCTTTTCGTTGAGGGCCAGGCTCAGGTAGGAGAACGTCACGCCCGGGCGCAGGTAGTAGCCGTAATACGGTGGCGTATCGATGGGACGGGCCCAGTTTGTCTTGGCAGGTTCGAGATCCTTCGTGGAAATTCCATCCTTGTCGCCCGGATTGAAGTTTCCGCCTTTTACGGTATGCGCGTTGAAATCCCTGACCGTTTCTTCCAGCGCAGCGGGATCAATGCCGAACTTCCGGGCGAGGCCGGCGATGCTGTCAGACTCGTACGGCGGGAACACGGAAGGCATGAACAGGTCGATGGACTTGGAATCTATGATGACATAGGCGATCTGCCCGGGCTGCTGGGCTACGAGGCGACCCCAGATGGCGTAGCGCTTGGGCCAGATTTCCTCGCCTTCATTGTAAAAACGCTTGCAGTCTCTGTTAACGGCAATGCCGAAAGGCACGCAGTCGAGACGCGTGCAGATGCCGCCATCAAATTTGGGGGCACGGCCGTCAATTGCCACACAGTGTCCCTGCGTGGGATCGCCGAGGGTTTTGGCTCCGTGGTCCATCATGACCTGAAGCATGCGGCCCTTGTCATACGGCGTTCCGCGGATGAGGAAGTTGGCAGCTTCAGGGCCCCACGCGCGGGTCAGCCATTCGGTATTGGCCTGATAGCCGCCGGAAGCCAGCACTACAGCCTTGGCCTCCACGATAAACGTGGTGCCCTTCTGATTCACCTTGGCAGATTTGAACTCGCCGTCCCTGATTTCCAGATCCGTCACTTCAGCGTCATAGAGCACTTTGACGCCGAGCTTCTCCGCGGTAGCGTAATAAGCGTTGATGAGCGCCTTGCCTCCTCCGAGGAAGAAGGCGTTGGTGCGGGAAAGGTGAAGCGTGCCGCGCATGGCGGGCTGAAAATGGACGCCCTGTTCCATCATCCAATAACCGACGTTATTGGAATTCCTGATAACCAGGCGGGCCATGGATTCTATGGTATTCCCCTTGGTCACGCCCATCAGGTCGTTGAAACATTCCTCTTCCGTGTACGGCCCTGTCAGAAAGTCATTCTTGGCAGCGTGAACATAACGGATATTGCGCGTGTGGCGGCTGTTGCCTCCGCGGAATTCCTTCGGTGAAGCCTCGAGCAGCATAACACTGGCGCCGGCGCGGCGCGCCGTTATGGCTGCGCAGAGAGCGGCGTTGCCGCCGCCCACGACCAGCACGTCCAGCGGCTGGGTATTCTCACGAGGAGAACTGGTACTTTTCATGATTCCTCCGTAGATCGTCGTGTCCTCACGACCGGGAGTAACTGCAGCCGTGGGACGGACAGAAGGCCGTCAAGCCATTCTCTTTTTTGGGTGCCTCCGCATTTATTAACAAACCTGTCACAGAAAAGCGAATCAAAACCGATCCGCCTGAGCAGCGGGCACGAGGTGCAGGAAAGGCCGGGGAAACGGCCGGAGCTCAGCGTATGCCCGGGATGTCGTGATGCAGTTTCAGAACAATGAGGAAGGACAAAACGAGCACGCCTTCAAGGACTCCGAAGCAGGCCATCCATCCAAACTGCGTGTAAATGAGGCCGGGCACGTAAGAGCCGACCAGGCCGCCCGAATAATAGCAGGACAGAAACAGTCCGTTAACCATGCTGCGATCGAAGCCGCCGGTTACGGCAATATGATTGATAATCCCCGGGCAGTTGGCATGGACAAGAAATTCGCCGAAGGCTACGCCCCAGAGACCGCCAAACAGCACCCAGAGATTGGGCACAGCCAGCGTCACACAGGCCAGCATGTAGAAAGCCGAACCGAAGAGGATAATATTGGAAGGCTTTTTAAAGACGCGCAGGAGCGGGCCACGAATGAGGCCGGCCAGAATGCCTACAGAATACCCCACGTACATGAGACCGATGAGGCCCTCAGAATGTCCCTGCCCGAGTTCGGCCATGCGGAACGGCACAAGATTGCCCATGGCAGAAAAAACAAACAGGCCGGCAGCCTCGGCAAAGAGCAGACTAGGGATACCCTTCTGGCGCAGGATTTTCCCGTAGACCCTGGGATTGTGCACGGTATGGTGCCCGCCGCTCGTGTCGGGAACGTTGTAGATCAGAACCAGCGCGAGAAGGAAGAGTACACAGACCCCGGTCAGGGTAAGGCGCCAGCCGAAAAGCTCTCCGCACCAGCCACCCAGGATACGGCCAGAGAGAGAACCTACGAGCGTACAGGACACGTAGCCGGCCAGGGCCCTGTTGAAGTCCATATGCCGGAACATACTCGCGATGGACACCATGATGGACGTGACAAGCACAGGAACAAACAGAGCCTCAAAACTGCGGACTCCGACCAGAACGAGAAAATTGGGAGCGAAGTAGATACCCGCTCCGCTGATGCCCACAAGAAACGTTGACACGAGCAGGGCCTTGCGCACGCCGATGCGGTCCAGAAGGATGCCCACGCACATGGGTGAAATGACCAGGAAGAACATGAACACGCTGACCAGCAGGGCAGAGTTGCTCTTGCTCACCCCAAATTCCTGACTCAGGGTATAGAGCATAGGCTGGGGACAGTACATGAGGGCGAACACGCAGACGGTGAGGAGAAGCAGACCGAGATACGTTCTGATGACAGCGTTCTGATGACTGTGGGAATGCGAAGCCACGACCAATAACCTCCTAATCCGCCGGCAGTGGGAAAGGGCAGGAAAGGACAGAACGTCTTCTTGTTCCTCCTCTGACCTGTCATGTACGGCGAAAAGTGTTCACAAAAAATAAAGATCTTTCTTCCTATTCCAGAACTACACAATGCACAAGAGAGGGAAAAGAAAGGCATGTACGCGAAGTTACGGAACAAAAAAGAACTAAACAGACGCATTCCCCTCACCGGTCAGTTTTTTTGTCTTTAACAAAAGCCCGGTTGCTCTCATTTCCTGACTCACCTGCGATGAAGTCCTTCCCAGCCATCTGAAGTCCGTTTCCGATACCATGCCCCGGCGGCGCCCCCATACTTCCGGATATTGCCGGAACCATGGCTTTTTCCTTCTGTATGCCGCTTCTCCGGATAAAAACACATTGTTCCATCCTCTGCCTGTGGCAGTTACATGCGGAAAACTTCGGCCAGGTATCGGAATCCGGCCTGTTCTGAAATCCCATCCGCTGCCGCCATCCTGATGAATTCCTGTTCATCAGACCGGAGGTCAGCCTGCTCCCCGTTCTCACCTCTCGGAGGATGCCTCATGTGGGAGGCACAAAAAAAAAAGAGCTGCCCTGTTGTTTAAACAGGG
>ERZ779850.3059-NODE-3059-length-12372-cov-6.962978_pt1 | contig 12372 bp, 10 predicted proteins | sample MGYA00511249_ERZ779850 | MGnify/ENA primary metagenome ERZ779850 (study PRJEB29588, sample SAMEA2162475) | human gut metagenome | biome: human gut; feature: human-associated habitat; material: faeces | place: Denmark | collected 2008/2010 ...
TATAAAGGCTTTTTTTAGCCGCTAATTGACGGCAATGTATTACTAATAGTATATAATTAAATTTTATGATATCACAAGGAAAAAAAGTAATAGAAGAACGTTTACAGCGCAAACGGGAACAGTGCATTCATCAAAAGGAGAAACTGGAACAAATGAAATGTACAATGCGGAAAACAGAAGAAGAAGTAGAACAATTGGAATATGTCCTTCATGAAATAGAGCATATAGAGAAATCGAAACGTGAACCACGGGTGATTCCTAATGCCGAAATAAGTAATGTCTTTGCATCTCTTTGTCGTGAATTTGATTATTTGCAGCATAGGTTAAAGCTGTTTTTTAAATATAAGCTGGTATGTGAAGTTATATTTGCTCGTTATCAATTCCGAAGCCGGTCACATGTTCCCGGACGGGAATATCTTAGCTATGCCACCGTGCTGACTTATTTTAAACGTGAAAGGGGGATGGTGAACTCATGATTTCAAAAATATCGAAATATAAAGATAATAACATGAAAAACAAATGTTTTAGGAACAGAAATGACTAAATTGATATTTTTTCCTTATTTTTGTGTGTCCATTTTTGAATGATATGATGCAGATAATACAATTAAAAGGAAAAGACAAACACTTATATCGGCTTTTGGCACCGTTGGTTATGGATCCTGAAGTAATACGCGCCAACAATAATTACCCTTTTAAGACGGGTGAGGAGTATGTCTGGTTTATTGCAATTGAAGATAAGGAAGTGTTGGGTTTCGTTCCGGTGGAGCAAAAAGGTCGGAAGAAAGCTGTAATCAATAATTATTATGTGAAGGCAGAGGGGACAGAACGGGAGGAGCTTTTGTCGTTGTTGTTACCGGCTGTTATTGCTGAATTCGGATCTGAGACTTGGTTACTTAACTCTGTCACGCTGATACAAGACAAAGAAATCTTTGAGAAATTTGAATTTGTATCCATGGATAAAAAGTGGACACGGTATGTTAAAATGTATAGATGATTTATGGGCAAAAAGAAGATAGCGGGCACAAAGAATGTATATGAACTAGCACAAGAGCGACTGAAAGTTATATTTAATGAATTTGATAATATCTATGTATCATTTTCCGGAGGTAAAGATAGTGGGGTGTTGCTGAATATGTGTATTGACTACATCCGGAAAAATAATCTAAAGATACGTCTTGGAGTCTTTCACATGGATTATGAAATCCAGTATAAAATGACCATTGACTATGTGGACCGGATACTGGAAGCTAATAAAGATATTCTGGATGTATACCGGGTATGTATTCCTTTTCGTGTAGCTACCTGTACTTCTATGTATCAGTCTTTTTGGCGTCCTTGGGAAGATAGTAAAAAGAATATATGGGTTCGCCCCATGCCTAAAAAGGCAATGACTAAAGACGACTTTCCGTTTTATAATACAACGATGTGGGATTATGAATTTCAGATGCGTTTTGCGCAATGGATACATAATAAGAATGATGCTGTGCGTACTTGTTGCCTGATCGGTATTCGTACGCAGGAGAGTTTCAATCGTTGGAGATGTATTTATATGAGTCGTAAATTTCAGATGTACCACAAGTATAAATGGACTTCGAAAGTGGGAAATGACATTTATAATGCTTATCCTATCTATGACTGGAAAACAACGGATGTGTGGACGGCTAACGGAAAATTCCAGTGGGATTATAATGTGCTATATGACCTTTATTATCGGGCGGGAGTCAATCTGGAGCGTCAGCGTGTAGCAAGTCCTTTTATCAATGAAGCACAAGAGAGTCTTCAGCTCTATCGGGTACTTGATCCCAATACGTGGGGCAAGATGGTAGGACGAGTGAACGGGGTTAACTTTACAGGTATGTATGGTGGTACCCACGCAATGGGGTGGCAGTCAGTGAAGCTGCCAGAAGGGTATACATGGCGTGAGTTTATGTATTTCCTGTTGTCTACTTTGCCGGAACGGGCACGGAAGAATTATCTCCGGAAACTGTCGGTAAGTGTAAATTTTTGGCGGACAAAAGGCGGTTGCCTGAGTGACGCTACTATCCGGAAGTTAATTGATGCCAAAGTACCGATAATCGTCATGGATAACAGTAATTACAAAACACTAAAGAAGCCGGTACGTATGGAATATCAGGATGATATAGATATTCCGGAGTTTAAAGAAATACCTACGTATAAACGGATGTGTATTTGCATCCTCAAAAATGATCATGCATGCAAGTATATGGGATTTTCACCGACAAAGGAAGAAATGAGTAAGAGAAGTCAAATAATGGAACAATATAGAATTATAGTATCATGAGTGTAGATAAAAGTCCTGTCTACGAGGTAAAAGCGGTGCCCGTAGAAAAAGTATATGCAAACGATTATAATCCGAACGTCGTTGCACCGCCCGAAATGAAATTACTTGAACTTTCTATCTGGGAAGATGGCTTTACAATGCCATGTGTATGTTATTATAATAAAGAGGAAGATCGTTATATTCTAGTGGATGGTTATCATCGCTATACGGTATTGAAGACTTCGCAGCGAATTTATAAACGTGAAAACGGGCTGCTTCCGATTGTGGTGATTGACAAGGATTTGTCGAACCGGATGAGTTCTACTATACGTCACAACCGTGCTCGTGGGATGCATAATATAGAATTGATGTGTAACATTGTTGCGGAACTTGACAAAGCAGGTATGTCCGATCAATGGATTATGAAGAATATCGGTATGGATCGTGATGAATTATTGCGCCTGAAGCAAATTTCAGGACTTGCTGATTTGTTTGCTAATCGTGAATTTAGTATTCCGGATGAAGTAGCACCCACAGAAACGGAACGAAAAACGTTATAATCTGATAGCTATTTATATACAAAAATTGAACATTCTACCATTTAGGCATGGATTATACAAGTTTTCGGCTTTTTTATTGTGTAAAATAGTCGTTTCTCTTGTCTGATTTATGCCTGGATTGTATCTAAATGATATGAAAATCTATTAGTATTTTCCTATCTCTTTATTTTATATTTCGTAATCCCCTGATTTGTAGTTTACATTAATAGTCTTGTTTTCAGACTCGGATTATCTGTAACAGAAATGAAATCAACGGACTATGGAAGCTCGGATGATTATAAGTGATAATACCAGGATTACTGTTCTACAACTGGCTTTTGACAGGCTGGCTGTGCGAGTAGAGGTGTTATTGGAAGCAAAAGATAATTTTGACGAAGTTTTTGAAGGGATTACATTTAGTAATATTCCTAATCTGGTACCTTTGACAGAAAACTATGTAGCGGATAGTGAGGAAGCGACAGTAAAATGGAAGGAAATTACATAACTGTACGTCACTTCAAAATTGATATACGACACATAGATACGAACAGTGTGTTACCATTCTCTGTTTTACCTTTAGTGTCAGGATCTTCCAGTTCGTTTGTCAGGAGGAATAATTCTTACTTGATATCTTCTTTGGCTTCATTTCCCTAACTTTCTCGAAACGAGAGCCGCTTCTTGTAAAGTGAAAGGAACCTCACCACGTAACCTTCTATATACGGCTTCTTTGCCTATATAGAGAGTATCCATTAACATATCTGCCAGTTTTCCTTTGAGTGGAAGCTTTTCTTTCATCGCTTCTATCAGGTTTGTATTCGGGTCATTTGTTATCATAACAGTTTGAATAAGTTGTTCTTTAGTATTATAAACATTTCTCAGTGATGAGTTGTTTCGGAAAGTGAAACTATTTAATTAATCTTTTTTCAAAAATATCCTTCTTTAAAATTGTATATTTTGAGCAAATCGGTTACATTTGTGTCCATAAACAAAACGGAGAGACGGTGTCTCTTTAGTAAACAATAGAAAAATATATAATGAAAAGAATATTGGTTAGTGGCGGAGCCGGATTCATTGGCTCTCATCTCTGTACCCGGCTTATAAACGAAGGTCATGACGTGATATGCCTTGATAATTTTTTTACAGGATCAAAAGATAACATCATGCATTTGATGGATAATCATCATTTTGAGGTGGTACGACACGATGTCACTTACCCTTATTCTGCTGAAGTCGATGAGATTTATAATTTGGCTTGTCCGGCATCTCCTATCCATTATCAACATGACCCGATTCAGACTGCCAAAACATCTGTAATGGGAGCAATTAATATGTTGGGACTGGCAATGAGATTGGATGCTAAAATATTGCAGGCTTCTACCAGTGAGGTATATGGAGACCCAATTGTTCACCCGCAACCGGAAAGTTATTGGGGAAACGTGAATCCGGTAGGATACAGATCATGTTATGATGAAGGAAAACGCTGTGCGGAAACTTTGTTTATGGATTATCATCGTCAGAATAATGTGCGTGTGAAGATTATTCGTATATTCAATACGTATGGTCCACGGATGTTGCCGAATGACGGACGAGTCGTTTCTAATTTCATTTTACAAGCGCTACATAATGAAGATATTACTATTTATGGAGACGGGAAACAGACACGTAGTTTCCAATATATTGATGATTTGGTTGAAGGGATGATACGAATGATGAATACGGAAGATGAATTTACGGGACCTGTGAATCTTGGAAATCCAAATGAGTTTCCCGTATTGGAATTGGCAGAGAGAATAATTCGTATGACCAGTTCTTCTTCGAGAATTGTATTTAAGCAGTTGCCGGATGATGACCCGAAACAACGTCAGCCGGATATCACACTGGCAAAAGAAAAACTCAGCTGGCAGCCTACTATTGAATTGGAAGACGGGCTGAAGCGTATGATTGAATATTTTAAAACTGTCTGATGCATAAAATAAGATAATTATGAATATGGAAATAAATCCTTCTGAATATAAAGTCCTTATTGTGGACGATGTAATATCAAATGTCCTTTTGTTGAAGGTCCTTTTGACTAATGAGAAATTCAATATTGTAACTGCCGGTAACGGCACGCAAGCATTGGAACAGGTGAAGAAGGAAAAACCGGATTTGGTGTTGCTGGATGTAATGATGCCGGATATCAGTGGATTTGAAGTGGCTCAACAGATGAAGGCAGATCCGGAAATGTCTGAAATTCCTATTATTTTTCTGACTGCGCTGAATAGTACGGCGGACATCGTAAAAGGATTCCAAGTAGGAGGTAATGATTTTATTTCGAAACCTTTCAACAAGGAAGAATTGATAATTCGTGTAACACATCAGATTTCTCTAGTGGCGGCTAAACGAATTATTGTTGCACAAACAGAGGAATTACGTAAGACAATTATGGGACGTGATAAACTCTATTCTGTGATTGCGCATGACCTACGTTCGCCAATGGGGTCTATCAAAATGGTACTGAATATGTTGATTCTGAACCTGCCGAGCGAAACAATCGGCGAGGAGATGTATGAGTTGCTTACAATGGCGAATCAAACTACTGAAGATGTATTTTCATTACTTGATAATCTGCTGAAATGGACGAAAAGCCAGATTGGCAAATTGAAGGTGGTTTATCAGGATATCAATATGGTAGAAGTTGTAGAGGGGGTAAGTGAGATCTTTACAATGGTAGCCGGCTTGAAGAATATTAAGATTGTGCAGGATGTACCTGTTGCAGATGTAGCTGTTCGTGCTGATATTGATATGGTTAAAACGGTAATCCGTAACCTGATTAGTAATGCTATCAAGTTTAGCAATGAGGGGGTGGAAGTGGTGGTATCGTTGGCTGAGGAAGACGGTATGGCAATCGTTAGTGTGAAAGATAGCGGATGCGGCATTGATGAAGAAAATCAGAGGAAGTTGCTTCATACGGATACGCACTTTAGTACCTTCGGTACAAATAATGAAGAAGGTTCAGGACTCGGATTGTTGTTGTGTAAGGACTTTGTTATCAAGAATGGTGGTAAACTCTGGTTTACTTCAAAGAAGGGAGAGGGATCTACATTTAGTTTCTCAATTCCATTACTGGATAAATAGAATATAAAACGGTAATTTATAAATCATGAACGGTGAATGTTTTGTGCTTGTATGCAGCATTCACCGTTCATTTTTTTATTCAATCATTATCATATTTATGCTCATCGTTTGCAGATTGCTTTGAAATCGCAGTAACTACACTTTTTAATATCTTCTGTTTGAGTGAAAGGTTCGTTTTCACTGAAAATCTCTTCTAATAATGTTTGTAATCGCTTGCGGAACTCGTCTTCGAAAAAGGTGAAGTTATTGACCGGTATCTTTGGCTGGCGGGGTTCTCCCATTTCTATAACAGGTGAGTAACTATCGGAAGCTGCCCGGTGAATATAGAGCAGGGCAGGAGCCACTTTCAATGTTTGTTGCCGGCACATAATGGAGGCATACAGGAAAGTTTGGAAGATATAGTTCGGACGTGTTTCCGAAGGGGTGAATAATTGTTCGATATTAGCCGGTATCTTGGGGTTTCCTCCGGTTTTATAGTCAACAATCCGTAATGTGCTTTCTTTGGCATCCATGCGGTCTATGGTTCCGCCCAAGCGAACTGTGAAGGGACCTAGGTCAGTTTGAATAGTTATCTTTTCGGAAACAGCTTGTTCCATAGCAACCATTTCGAAAGGGGCATATTGGAGGTCATTGCGTAATAGTTGTCGCAGATAGGAGGTGATTACTTTGGAATTAATGAGTTGTACACCGTTATATTCCGGTTTTTCTTCCGGCTTAACCTTGAAAAATTCTTCTTTGAAAGCCTGATCAACGTAACCTTGTAATTTAACATCGTTACGTAATAAGCGTTCAAGATCCTCTTTCTGTATCATTTGCCCATTGGATGTCAGTTCAGTATAAGCTAGTTCGGCAGAGCGGTGAAAGATTGTTCCGAATAACGCGGAGTCAATTTCCGCACTCACTTCTTCCGGTGTTTTTAATCCGGCTATATAGCGGAAGTAGAATCTCAAACGGCAGTCGAGATATGTATTGAGGGCTGAAGGAGAGAGAATGAGGGACTTAGGATTGGTAACGTCATAGATATGGTATAATCGTTCTAATATTTTCTGTGTTTTTGGTATTTCTATTTTTGGGGTACTTTGGGGAGATTGTCCGGCCTCTAAATATTCACGAGTAATCTCATGAGGACCTTCTACTAATAATTGTAGCATGAAACGGGACTCCTCTCCGCGATTCAGGCCGTCGGAAGAGGTATTGTAGAGCAAGGTGATATTTTCTGCCCGCTGTATCAAGCGATAGAAATAGTATGCGTAGACTGCATTTTTGTGCTCAATAGTCGTCATGCCGAAGGCTTTCCGAAGGTTATAGGGAATAAAAGAAGATTCTCCACCGGTTTTAGGAAGTTGTCCTTCATTGAGCGAAAGCATTACAAGATTACGGAAGTCAAGGTTACGTGTTTCAAGTACTCCCATAACTTGCATTCCAATGGCAGGTTCTCCGTGGAAAGGTATGTTGGAACTTGTCAGTACTTTACTGATTAATCTTTTCAGTGTATGGGGCTGTATATTTAATTCTCCACTTTCAATCAAACTGTATAAACGGTTGATTTTCAAAAAGCTCTGAAAAAGAGATTCACGATATAGTTGGTTGAATATATCGTTGTATTCTCCTTCTTTACGGTATAGGGTAGAGATATCTTTGATAAGTCCGATAAGATAATCACATAGCTCCTTGATACCGTTACGGGGAGTGAAAAGATTAGCTAGAAACTCATCTTGTTTCAATTCCGAGGGAAGCGGATAGAAACGATTGGTTTTTGTAAGTTCCCGTTCTATTATATCTGCTTTTGTCGATAATTGGCGGGTATATGGATGTTTTAGTATAGCTGATACGGTTTCGTAGGTGAAACGACCGGTATCAAAACGGTAGCCATTGGTTTGTAGTTCCATAGCCGCATTGATAAAACTATAAACCGGAGTTTGTGCCAACGGGAATCCCATTGTGATATTGACATTCTTCACTTCTTCCGGGATAGAATGGAGTACGGGAAGCAACAAGGTTTCATTGCAAAGAACTACGGCATTTTCTTTTTCATTATCGGATGAGAAAGTAGTACGTATCCATTCGGGAAGGAAACGTGCTTGCGCATTCTCAGTAGAAGCGGAGATGTAACGTATCTTCTTCGGTTTCTTTAGGGAGTCAAAGTAGCTGGCAGGCAGTTCGTTCGGGAAATCTTTCAGGTTGCGGTTAATAAATTCTCCGGCCTCATGTTTTTTGATTTGTTGGGTATAGAAGATGTCATAATCCCAATAGAATATTGCTTTATCTGCTTTTTGCAGTTTTCGGAAGAATTCTTTTTCTACTTTATTCAACACATTGAAGCCGACAAATATATATTTGTCGTATTTAAGTTGATCTGTATTAAGTTGTTCGATAACATTGCGATAAAGCATTCCTTCATAAGCAATGCCTAACTCAGTTAAGTTTTTCCGGTAATGGTGATAGATTGTGCCTAACTTATCCCAAAGAGATATGAATTTCTCTTTGAGCTCCGTGCGGCGCTCAATGGAGAAATTCCGGAAGAATTGTTGAATTGCTTCTTCCTGTTCTTTATCTAGAAATTCGTAGTCATCCATTAGACTTTTTAAGTCTTGCAGATTGCTGAAGAGCTTATCTGCATCCACCAAATTTTTGTCTACATCATCAAAGTCACTGATTAACAGTTCTCCCCAAAAATAGAAGTCATCTAATGTCTCCTGACTTTCTGTTTCTTCCTTGAATACTTTGTAGAGTTCACAAACCAATCGAATCGGATCACCGGTTTTCTGTACAGATAGCTTCTGAAACAGATCACTGATACTCATAGCGGCAGGTGACCATATCGGTTGATCGGATTCTCCCGCCAGATATTCATTGAAGAACAGGTTGGCACGTTTGTTAGGGAAGATGAGTACTGTGCGAGAGAGGTCATTTCCTATTTTGGCATATAGGTCATGAGCTACTAATTGGAGAAATGATTGCATATTGATTAAATCGTTTTTCTAATTCATATTATTGTAATCGGAGTTCTGTCTTATACTTTTTCTATTTTTTCTTCATCTACATACCACAGGTATCCGGTAATATTCTTATAACCCATTTTCGTCAACAGTTGCATATATCCTTTCACTTGTTTATTGTATTTAGGATTTTCTTTACCAAACTTAAAATCAACCACAACAACCTGCCCGTCTTTCATCATTACACGGTCCGGGCGACGAGTTTGTAATATTCCTTTTTCCTTGTATATAATGGCACATTCATTAAACAGGATCCATTCTCCGGAATACCAATCTTGTATTTCGGGAGATGAAAACGCTTTCTGTACAACTTCACGTACTGTATCTTCTTTTTCCTGGTCTCTAATAACTCCTTCAAAGATTAATCGTTCGATAGCCGGATCAATATCATCGGCTGTTTCAATGGCAGAAAACAGAGTATGCAACATACGTCCGCGATTGATGAAACGGTCGTCCGAATCTTCTTCTTCGATTCCTTGGATAAAGTCCGCAGAACGATTGGATTGCCGGAACTCGATGTCGTGCCGCATGGACTCCATTTGGATGGGCAATTTTTCTGCTTTTTGGGTTAATTTATTAGTGGAGGCTTTGCCCTTTTCTTTTTCGGACGGACAGAGTTCTCCTTGCTCATAACAATCTTCTTCCCATTCGATTCCTTCTTTGAGGGCAACGATAGGAAGAGTATTTGCTAATAGTTCGGACATTGTTCCTTTTTGCCCTTTTCTGCTCCAGATTATTAGATTTTTTCCGGCACGGGTAAACGCTACATAGAGCAGGTTCAGGTTATCCACCCAAAGTTGGAGGCGTTCATGCAGATAATCGTTTCCGTAGATAGATTCTGCCATTTGCGTGGAATAATTAATAGGAAGAATATCTAAAGCATTGAATGGCGCTTCTTGAGGAGCACACCATACCAGTTGATTATTCGTTTCATTCTCTAATTTCCAGTCACAGAAAGGAAGAAGCACGGTATGAAATTCCAATCCCTTTGATTTATGTATGGAAAAAATCCGGATCCCTTCGATTTCTCCGCTGGGAATTGTTTTGCTACACAAAGTTTCGTCCCAATAGCGAATGAATCCGTCGAGTTCAGAAGAATTATTTTGCAAATAATCTGTTACGGCATCAAAAAAGGCAAATAAATAAGCATCTTGTTCTTTGATGCGATTCATCTCGAACAAGCTGAATAATTCTTCCAATAACTCGTAGAGAGGCATTAACCGAAACTCTTTTATTTTATCAAGAAATGTCGTAGGAAGATAGCTTTCGGTGGGAAGAAGCAAGAGGGTATTCCAATCCAGTCCTTTCTGTAAGACCTCATTCTGATAGGCTATGGCAAGTTGGGCCCGTGCTATCTTGTTGTTTTCATCCGAGAGGTAACGAAGAGCATCCAGCATCATGCAGATAGCAAAGGAAGCGTCAAGACGGAAGGCTTCGTCTGACACTATTTTGTAATGCAGCTCCTTATCAAAGTAATCTGCGATGCGGGGAATACTTTTATTCTTTCGTACTAAAATAGTTATGTCGTTCAGGTGGATACCGGAAGCGAGCAGATGTTCGACTTCTTCTCCCAGGCTGATAAGTGTCTGTTCGGTATAGTCATGTTCTTCGTCCGGTTCGAGGAAAGAGGCTTTGACATAACCTTTTTGGGTGTTTAAGGGAGATTCTTGTACGACGTCTGCATATGCCTTTTGCAGATCTTGACAATCTTTGTTGAGCTGTTTTTTATAAACTCCATTCAAATAATCAGTAGCGGCCGTAAATATATGATTGTTAAACCGGATGATGTTCGTTTCACTTCTCCGGTTGGTTGCCAGTGTTTTGACGCGAATCGGGAAGTGGTCGATATGGTCATTTAACCCGTTGAGGATTCCCCAGTCGCCATTACGCCAACGGTAGATTGACTGTTTGACATCTCCTACAATCAAGCTGTCGGCTCCCTGGGATAATCCTTCGAGCAATAACAGTTTGAAATTACCCCATTGCATCCGGCTGGTATCCTGAAACTCGTCAATCATAACATTGCGGATGTTCGTTCCTATCTTTTCGAATACGAAAGAGGAATCACCGTCTTTTACTAATTGGTGGAGCAGGGCATTGGTGTCTGAGAGTAGGAACCGATTATTTTCCCGGTTTAACTCGCGTACTTCTTCGTCGATATTGGCGAGAAGTTGTACTTTGTTGAGATGCTGCAAAGACAGTCGGCAACTATTCAGTAACAGGTTATTTTTTGATCGTAACTTTTCTGCATCTTCCAAAATCTGCATAAGGCTGGAATTGGCTAAAGCAATAATGTCTGCATAGCGTGGAGACGTTTTTGTAGCCCAGTTTTTGGCATCTTCCAGACACTTTTCTACTGTAACGTTGCGAACATCGTTACCTAAAATACCGTTGTTGAGCTTACGGAAATAACTTCCGATTCCTCGTGAACCGTTTTTCAGATCGTCAGCAGTTAACGCATGTCCGTCTAATTCTCCTTCAAACTGATCATAGAATCCCTTCATTTGTTCCAAAATCTCAGTCTCCAGTGCTTTCAACTGTTTACGGTATTCTTTAATGGTATCCGGATTGCGTAGCCGATGACGGAGTCCTTCTCCTTTTTCTATATATCCTTCATCGAATATATTACGGCCGAAATTCTTGACTTCGTCCGATACGTTCCAACGTTTGTCGTCTGCAATCCGCTCATTGATATAATCCAGTAGCCATGCGAGGACAGGAGAGGTAGGGCCTAATTTCTCAATCATACTGTCTACCGCTTCACTAAGCACTTCCGTATTGTTCAGTTCGATATTCAGGTTAGGGCTTAATTCCAGTTCGCGAGCCAGATTGCGCATAACAGACTGGAAAAAAGAATCTATTGTTTCTACCCGAAACCGACTGTAGTCATGTAACATATAACCAAGGGCAATGCTTGCTGCTTCCCGTATTTCCTGCTCTGTTTTTCCCGTTTCTTCTTTGATACGGTTGAGATAGGCTTCGGATCCTTTGTCTCCTGTCTGAATACCGTACAGCTGACTAAGAATACGTTCTTTCATTTCTGCTGTCGCCTTATTAGTGAAGGTTACGGCAAGAATCTGACGATAGGCTCGCGGGTTTAGAATTAATAGTTTGATATATTCCACGGCCAGGGTAAATGTTTTACCTGAACCGGCGGAGGCTTTATAGACTAAGAGTTCACTCATTATTTAATGATTGGGTGTTATATAAGACAAAAATAATGAAAGTAGTAGAAGAAACGAAATAAAAACATGATAAAAAGATTTTTCCTTAGTATATTTGTGCTGTTGACTATATCATCATTAGTAGACAGAGTGATAATAAAATAAAAAATAGAGGAGAGGCGTTAGTAGTTTTCCTCTTTTAGTTGTATTATATATAAATGGATTAGATTTTTTTTCATCTATATACTATGATTTATGCAGCAGAATAAA
>ERZ779850.3063-NODE-3063-length-12350-cov-2.625458_pt1 | contig 12350 bp, 9 predicted proteins | sample MGYA00511249_ERZ779850 | MGnify/ENA primary metagenome ERZ779850 (study PRJEB29588, sample SAMEA2162475) | human gut metagenome | biome: human gut; feature: human-associated habitat; material: faeces | place: Denmark | collected 2008/2010 ...
TAACTATATCCTCATCTATCGCCTCAACAAGTCGAATGTCATTAATGATTTTGCAAGGTTGTTAGCTAAAAAGACAGGCAAGAAGATAGTAAACATAGGTCAAGATTATATTGACAGGTTGAAGAACCGCGATTTTTGCGGTGGAATGGACACTTCGGTACAGGAATTCCTTGGCCTGTTCAAGAATGCTGACTATGTTGTAACTAATTCTTTCCACGGAACCGCTTTTTCCATCATCTTTGAGCGCCAATTTTACGTAGAAACAAAGCAAAAGGATTTCAAGAAGAACGACCGTGCCGAGAATCTGTTGAAGCTGACCGGTCTTACTGAATCCATTGTCGAATCTTTGGATGACTGTAATTTAGATATATACCGCGATTTTGGTACAGCTCGCAAGGTAATTGCTGAGGAAAAGGCTCGTGCCTTGTCTTATCTGAACGGTATTTGTGTTGATGAGTAGATATAAACAATTAATTGCATCAGTTCCAATTGAAGACTATGTTATTCCTTTGCTGCTGCTGATATTAGTATTTTCTACTAATAATCGTCTCATTTTGTTCATGAAGCCTATTGCGTTTCTCATGATTTCAGCGGTGCTCTTTCTCTCGATAGCCTCGAAAAGAGGGTTTAGCAGGGGGGCGCCTTTGAAATACTTATTTTTCGGGTTTGTTTTCTTAATTGGAATCAGTTTTATTTATACCGGAGATCGTTCTGCGTTTAAGGATTACATTCCCTACATAATCGCCGCCCTTGTTTTTGTTGTATTCGAATTCGATGACTATTTTTATTCCATCTTCTTTAAATTATTTAGCTTGTTATTTTGGGTTTTTATTGCCTCTATGTATTTGGAATTGATAAGCCCAAGTTTGTTTGGATCTGTATTTTCATTCTTGTCTTTGGGGAAAAACTTAGTTGTAAGGTCGGTCGATGGTATAGCAATTGCCGGGCTAGCATTTGAAAAGGCGGATGCGGCGTTCCTCTGCAACATGGGACTCGGAGTTCTTTTTGCCAAAATTTTTACCCGTGGTCTCAATCCAAAATTCATTATTCAGCTCGGAATTGTTTTTGGTGCGCTGATGATGACTGGTAAACGCACCTTATTTTTGATTCCTTTGGTCAGTATTGTCGCTTTCGCTTTGCTTTTCTCTCGAAGTCATAGAGTGGTCAAAGCTATGGCGGTCTTACTTGCAGTGTTCGCATTTCTGGCAGTTGCCTATACGTTTATTCCCCAAGTTTCGCTTGTGTTTGAGCGTCTTTTATCTGACAACGGAGATCCATTAAGCGGTAGAGAAGTATTCTGGACATATGCAATGGAGATGTTCAGAAGCTCTCCGTTAGTGGGAAGGGGTTTCTTATCGTTCAACGCATACGTGAATGGTAGGGGCTTCTTATACTACGGAGAACCTTGGCGATTTCAGGCGCATAACGTTTACCTGCAACTGCTTGCTGAGCTTGGAATTATTGGACTCTTGCTGTTTATCAGTATGTTGGTAGTTTTGCTCTTTGGTTTAGGCCGTTCTGCAAAGAAGGATCCAAACATATTTACTCTATCGGCATTTTATTGGACTGTTCTTATCGTGATTTATAGCTTGACGGGCAACACGATTTACTACGCCTGTCAGCTGATGGTATTTGCTGTAACAATCGGTATTTATTTGAAATATCTAAGTCCTTGGGAGGGTTATTCTAAATGAATCCGCTGGTTAGCATAATTACTCCAGCTTATAACGCGGGGGGCTATCTGGATTCTTTCTTCCTATCTGTCTTAGAGCAGGATTACGATAATTACGAGATGATTATCGTTAATGATGGATCAACTGATAATACAGAGGATAAGATCCTCTCATATAAAAAACTGTTCGAGCGTCGGGGCATACGATTCGTTTACTTGAATCAAGAAAACGGTGGACAGGCTAGAGCGCTGAACTTGGCATTTCCGCATATGCGTGGCGAATATTTCATCTGGCCTGATTCCGATGATGTTCTCTGCTCAGATAACATCTCAGCAAAGGTCAAGTTCATGACCGCCCATCCCGATTATGCTTTGGGTATTTCGTGGGCAGAATATATTGATGAGGCTGGTAATAGCCTGGGACTCTTAAAGCGGGTTCCTGACAAGAACGATAATCTATTTCGGGACTTGTTGATTAGTAAAAATGTATATTTTTGCCCTGGTATTTACATAATGAAAACTTCGGCATTTGTTGACTCTTATCCTGCTCTGTCGATTGATGAAAGCCGTGCTGGGCAGAACTATCAACTGCTTTTGCCTATGGCTTATGGTTATCAATATGGATACATTGACAAAGTTCTGTACAAATATGTTTTGCATCCCTCTAGTCATTCAAATGACGGTCTCCAAAATGAAAAAATGCAATTGAGACGGTTTGAGGAGCATGAGCGCTTATTGAAACGTTTGATTGCATCCATCTGTTCCGAGAGCGATAACGCAATCTATCAGAAGTTGGTTGCTGTCCATTTTGCGCGGCTGTATCTACGAATAGCAAATCAGCATTGCGATGGTGATAAAGCGCGTGATTGTTTTGCTAGATTGCTTCGGTTAAAAGCTGCTTCGCTTAAGGACTGTGCGTATGTATGCGCTACGGCGATGGGTTTATCTTTAAAGAAGTGAGATGAATGGGAAGAACGAGTAAATTTGTATTAAATTCCGCTTCGACGGCTTTGTTGCAAGTAGTGACGATGGTGGCCGGGTTCATCACCCCCCGCTTTTTACTGATGGCATATGGATCCGATGTTAACGGTCTTATTTCCTCCATCAACCAGTTTATTACTTATTTTAATCTGGTCGAAGCGGGGCTTTCGAGCGCGGCTGTATATTCGCTTTATAAGCCAATCGCTGAAAATGATCATGGCAAGATAAATCGCATCGTGACCGCGGCTCGTAATTTCTATATAAAATCAGGCTTCATTTTTGTTGGCTTGGTTTTCATTCTGGCAATAGTCTATCCGTGGATTACCCATACTGAGGTCTTGGATCATCAGACTATTTTCCTTCTCGTGTTGGTTCTTGGCGTAAACGGAGCTTTGGAGTTTTTTACTCTTGCAAAATATAGAGCTTTGCTGACCGCAGACCAAAAAACTTACGTAATTTCTTTTGCATCGATCGTATATACGATTCTAAACACTGTAATCGTTGTCGTAATGTCGATGCTTAGGGTTAATATTTTAACTTTACGCGTTGTTGCATTGCTTTCAATATTTGCGCGTAGCATGATCTTGTTCGTTTACATCAAGTTGAACTATAAATTCATTCGCTATGACGCTGATCCGGACTATGCAGCAATGGATAAGCGTTGGAGTGCTTTATACCTCCAAATTGTGCAGACCGTGCAAAATGCATCGCCCGCTGTATTAATCACCTTATTCTCGACCCTTAAAATGGTGAGCGTTTATTCTGTATATAACATGGTCATGTCAGGTATTAACGGAATAATGTCAGTTTTCTCTACGGGTGTGTCTGCTGGTTTCGGAGAGCTGCTGGTCAAGGATGACAGGCGGGCCTTTACGAAGGCGTATAGGGATTTTGAATATCTCTACTACGTAATGGCAAGCGTGGTTTATGGCGTAACGCTTGCTACAATCCTGCCGTTTGTTCACGTATACACTCATGGCGTAACGGATGTTGAATACACGAATCTATACTTCGCCTTGTTGTTTGTTTTGAACGGCGTATTTTACAACCTCAAGACTCCGCAGGGCATGCTGGTTATTGCGGCGGGCCTATATAAAGAAACAAGGATTCAAAGCACCATTCAAGCGGCTATTTTACTTGTGGGAGGTGTAATTCTTGGGTTCAAATTCGGTTTAATCGGCGTAATGGCGGCCTCTTGTTTGTCTAACCTCTACCGTTGTATCGATTTGCTTTTCTTCATTCCAAAAACGGTAACGCATCTTTCGCTCGGACCAACTTTTAAAAATATGATAGAGATGTTGTTTATGGTGGCGGCAATAGCTATCGTGTCGCATTTTATTTTTAGCACCTGGCCGGGAAGTCTTCTGACATGGCTCTTGTATGGAGCCTGCAATCTCGTTTTGGGCCTAGCGATCGTTCTCGGTTTCCATGTCGTATTTGAGCACAAGAGCTTTCATATCATCATTGATAGGCTAAATTCGTTATTGGGGAGGTAAATAAGGTAATGGTTGAACTATTTGAAAAGGCTGAACAGTGCTGTGGGTGTACGGCATGTCTAAACATATGTCCGAAGCAGGCGATCTCCATGCTGGAGGACCAGAAAGGCTTCCTCTATCCCAAGATTGATGGTTCAAAGTGTGTTGAGTGCGGTCTATGTCAAAAGGTCTGTCCTTTTAAGGTTGATGGATTAGCGGGCGGTAAGTTTTCAAAAATTGCCTACGCGGTCAAAAATAAAGACAATACTGAACGTGCGCAAAGCAGCTCTGGTGCGGTATTTATCGAAGTTGCTAAAGCTGTGCTTGGGTCTGACGGCGTTGTGTATGGCGTTAGGCTTGATGATGTGCACCGTGCGATGCACGACAGAGCTAGCTCAATTGAGTCTGCTAGGAAGTTTCAGGGCTCAAAATACGTGCAGAGTTATAAGGGGAGTATCTTCCAAGAGATTAAGCGCGATTTGAAAGCCGGCAATACAGTTTTGTTTACGGGAACACCTTGCGAAGTCGCTGGATTGAAGCGCTTTCTTGGAGTTCCTTACGACAATCTCATGACGGTGGATATTATTTGCCATGGTACTCCAAGCCCCGGTTCTTTTGATGACCATATTCGAGCTTTGGAGAAGAAATATTCCTCAAAGATTTCCAAGATTAGCTTTAGAAATAAACAATACGGCTGGAGAAACCAAGAACTTTGGATAAAGTTCAATAATGGTGAAATTTACCATAATCCCATTTGGGAAGATGAATACTATCGCCTCTTTACTGGAAATTACCTATTGAGAGATTCATGCTATTCGTGTCCCTTCGCCAGTATGAACCGCCCGGGAGATATCACAATTGGCGATTTTTGGAACATAAATAACGTGAAGCCGGATTTCGAAGACAAGCTTGGCGTTTCTTCAATCATAGTTAATACCGAAAAGGGGCAAGATCTGATTACTGAAATTTTGACTTCTTTTGAGTATTTTGAAGTTAGCCTGGATGAGTGCACGCAGCGCAACCTTCAAGCTCCGTCCCCTAAACCAGATGATTTTGATTCCTTTAGGGCCGATTGGGAGCAGCATGGGCTCGATTATTGTCGAAAGAAATATGCTTCCATGGGATTTGGGGAGAGGATTAGACGCACTCTATCCCCTGTTAAAAAGAGGGTAATGAAAGTAATAAAGCGAGGTATATAGGAATAATTGCGCGTTTACATTAGGGGTATCAGTGGCGATTGATACCCCTTTTTTCAGTCGTTTAAATTTAACAACGAATTTAATCGACAGAACAGAGTACGTGTCCGATTGACCAGATCGCGTCGAAAAAGTTGGTGTAAGGATGGCTTCCCAGCGCCCGTTCAACGAAGAACGGCCTTCGTCCTAAAATCTGAAATCACCACAACAACAGGTTCCAGGAATGGATGAAGACCGCTATGGAAAGCTAATTAGACCCGACGCCGGACGTGCTCGCCCTGCCCCGTTTCGACGACGGCGCCATCGACATGCAGGAACGGCTGCGCAGGCTCGCCATCTGCTCGGGAATGCCCTCGCGACTGAGTGGTTCTAGTTCAGTTTGAAGAGTTTCTCTAGCTCTTTTTGAATGCGATTTCGAACATTGTTATGCACGAATGCAGGCTCCCTTAGTAGTTCCGCACTGCCATAAGACTGCTCGTAATAATAGTTGCCAGGTCTTCCTAAAAGCCTTTCAGCACGTAGACAGTTTTCTGCTCGTGTCTCAAAACCGTTATCGAAAGACCCTCCATGAGAATCATCGTTGGTAATGATTACTTGGATTTCGTCCTCATTGTCGACGGGAGTTGGCGAGACTCGAATTTGCCTGTCCTGAGGGTATTCACCTTTTCCGGCGGGCTTGATGCTCATCTTCAGACTAAAGGGTCCATCGGCGTAGTTGGGTAAATATTTTCCGATATCCTCCATAAAAGTTTTGATGAATTGTCTGTAGGATTTTTCGCATTCGACAAGGATGAATTTGCACCATGATTCACAGAGTTGATCTGTATATAAATCCCAAACCCAATGGTGGCCTTTGTCATAATTGTCTGGGAGGGGAGGAAGGTATTGTAAAGGGTCTCCTTGGCCTAATTCGAGGATCTGGACTAGATTGGGTACTACCGAAATCGGTATATCTACGTTAGCTACATTGATGAAGTAAATAGGCTTCCCATTGAGTGCTTGGCCAATTTCCTTAGCCGTACTGTTGCGTAAACTGGGCTTTCGAGGCTGTCCCCCGCTTTCTCCGATATTGATTCGGCTGTTTCTAAGTGCTTCTTCTACGAAGCCGACTTTCATAGGCAATGGTTCATCAAGCACGGTCTCTGCTGAGTTGAAAAAGTCTTTTAGATCATCGTTTATCATCGAGATGGCGAGCTCTCTAGCGCAATCTATTCCTTCATAGAGTCTTCCTATTCGATAAACATGGGTTTCCGGTCGATTTGATGATCTTATCGAAATAATGGGAATGGAAAATCCTTCGGCGGTTTTCATTATCGGCCCCTGTGCATCATCGGTGATGCTGAGACTTATTTCTTCGTCTACAGGGTGCTTTTCTTTTAGTGTTATTCGGGCTACCGTACTTTCAGCGCTATAGCTCATTTCCATGCGTATCGGCGCATTCGGTGATGATAGGGTATGCCGGAACCGCATATAGGGCTTCATTTTTCTCAGGTAGCGGTCGGTAATGTTCGTATAGGTTTTAAGCGCTTGCTCTGCTATTTTTGTCAGTTCAGCCCTACTCAATCGAGCTTCCAATTCATTTGAGAGGTTCATACGTCCCCTTAGGCATTTCATGAATAAAGGAAGGTTGCTGTCTTCGAGTTGATCAAGAATTGCTGCTTGTTTTGAAACGTCTGTCGTACAGCCGCATAGTATTACGAAGAAGTTCTCCAGTAACGGATTTTCGAAGTGTTGTTTGCAGTAGCTAGTAATTTTTGTAATCGGCTGACTTGATAGGAAATTTGCTGCCAAGTATTCCTGAAGAACTGAATGTGAAAAATCCACAACGCCATTGCTAATAATCAGAAGGCCAGAGTCTTTTCCTGCCTGCTCTATGTGCTCGGCTTCGGATGGCGCATGCTTAGCAAGTAAGAAAGTCCGCAATGGTTTGGGTCTATCTTCCGTCATACATTCCAACGCGTATGATCCAAGCTGATATTTTAAATAATCGGAATCGAGCTCATCGCTAGAAGCAGTTTTAGCTTCTATCATTGAGTTGATGCATGACTCAAAAATAACTGAGAGATTCCGAGGAACTGAACTGGCTCCTTTATTTAGGAAGTATTCTGCTAGACAGGATAGACGCAGGGGGTTATGCATCAGGTCTCGTCCTGTTTTGCTTAGATTTGTTAGTAAGCTTCTTGGAGAGTCGACCCCTTTTTGCTCAAGATAGGAGACTACGTCTTCATCATCGAAATCTTGCAAACGCATGCCCTGAATACCGATGCGCTTGCAGTCTCTTTCGAAGCGTGAAGAGCAAATGAGAGAGCTATCTGCATCAGCTGCGTATTGTGCCAGCTCCTCAAAGAGCAGATCCCTGTCGCATCGAGCTTCATCCAGGCCGTCTACAATGAGCCTAAAGATTGAAATGTTGTCCCTTATGAGCGACATCGCTGACTCGGATGCATTACCGAAGATCTCTTTTGCTATGCCCTCAATCAGACTTGAATAGCGGCGCGACCAACCTCGTGCTTCAAGGAAAACCGGGACTTCGTTTCGTGTATGGCTGAGCCAATCTTTTGCAAGTTCTGCTGCATAATATTTCAGCAATTCGCTTTTACCCGCGCCGGGATCTGCGTAGATCAGCGTGGGTTTCTTATTGTTTATTATGGCTGTCTGCTGAATGGGCTCCGATGAGCCGGCAATAACCAGACGCCTTGAAACGTCTGTCCTATTACCTCGTTCTGCTAATTTAGTGCAGTAGCTTGATATATGTCGAAGTAAGTCTTCTTGGCACAGTTGATTGGTCCCTAGAGTTTCGGAGATGAAATCGAGCTTCCTGCTAATGGCTTCGGTTCCCTCTGCGGCCTTCCTTGCCGCAAGAGAATCTTCTTCTGTAGCCATAATTGCATTTACGGAGTTCCAGAAAGTTTCGACGAAATCGTAGGCAGGTTTATCGAACTCGGTGCCGAGAAAAGTTCGTATTGCTTCATCCTTGTCTTTATCGAGGAGAGCGCGATGGGCCAATAGCTCTTCGACAAGATGAACATCTTTGAATTTCTGGGATAAATCAACGCGGGTGAGAATCATTGCTGCGCGCGTGGCGGTTTCTTCGATAAGCTTTCCTAGTGCCCGCCTTTTATTAATGCTTTCAATTTGTATTTTTCCCAGTCAATAATTCGAGAAAACATCTCTGAACCGACAAGGTCAACTGAATCCATGTTTACCGCCTTATAAAATGCGCCAACTTTTTTAATTATACGGTTAACAACGTTGCGAGGCGGACCGCTAACAGTAAAACGGCACCGGGACCCACGTCGGCCCTGGTCCCCAGGCGCGATATTGGCGGTACTGATTCGCGATATTCAGCAGCGATTAAGCGAGCGAATGCTTCTGGGATGCATGACACTGGATTGTTTTTATGTTCCGGGTTTAGGGGAATGAGGGCGGTACCGGTTGGGATAATCCTCTAGTGGTGTCCGGTAGCGGATATAATTAATTCAATTTCGGCTCCGCGCTTAAGGACCCATAATGAAAACTCTCAATGGCCTCATGAAACATCTTAGGGATAAAGGGATAGAGACGCACGGCTCTGTCCATAAAAGAAAGATGAAGAATTACGGCTATTATCATGGCTACAAGGGTCATCGTTTTGTGGGTAGTTCTTCCAACTGCTTGGATTTAACGAGCTTTGACGAGGTAATTGCCTTAAATGAGTTTGATATGGCGGTCAAGGCGCTCTTATATCCAAGCGTAATGTTTATTGAAACTGCGCTAAAGAACTATACGCTAGAAGCCGTGCTTGAAGATTCCCACTCATTCGTGCTGGAGGATATTTTCTCTCGAACGCTCGTGGCGTACCGTGATTACCCTAGAAAAAGTAAAGACTATAGCGCTGCTATGAAAAAGCGCCTGGGACTGCGCGCGGAAATCAATAGATTGATTCAGTACAATTATTCCAAGAACCCTGTTGTTAGGCATTTTTATGACAACGATAAACCCTTGCCTATTTGGGCGCTATTCGAGGTTATGACTCTAGGAAACTTCGGTGTTTTCTATTCGTGCTTAAAGGGCTCGGTTAGACAGAGCATATCCGATGACCTAAAGCTTCCGAACAATTACGACGGTCCTGGGCTTCTCGAACGTACTATCTTTGTGCTTAAGGATCTCCGTAACGCGATTGCTCATAACAGCGCCGTTTATGACGTTAGGTTTAAGAGGGCAAAAGTGGGAAATCAGCTTGGCCAGATGCTGTCATCCGAGGTTGGCGTTCCTTCGATAGACTTTTCAACTATTACTGATTATGTCGTCCTAATTGTCTATCTGCTCAGAAAGATGATGGTTTCCAAAACTGAGTGCTATCAGTTAATTCGGAACTACTCTAGCGTGCTGGAAGACTTGTACGGCTCTCTGTCTTCCTCAGATTTTCATAAAATAGTAAAGACTGGGGCCAGGAGCAAGATGGATGCACTTCGTAGCTATGTAGCTGCTTCTTAAGAAGCAGCAGCTAAAGGTGGAGGCTAAAGATGGAGATGACATTCTTTGGGGCTGGGCCCGTAGACAAACATAGGATATCGACTAAAATATAAGCAATTGCGGTGGAAGCCTTCGGGCGACACCTGAAGAGGGTTGATGGGTCGGCCCTCTTTTTTTGGCGATTTCTTTAAGGCATGAGCGAGATGGCTGCATGGAATTGTTCCGGATAATGTCATCTCCAGAATTACCCTTGCGATCCAGCGTCCGCTCAAAGCAGGAATACCTCACGATGCCAATCCAGCTGTCGACGCACCTGAACTCCGCGATCAATCGTCTGGTTATCAGGGCAGCGCTGTTTACGGTGCCGCTCTCTAAATTGAATTGACCCTTTGGAACTCGTGCGATAGAGTGAATATGTGGTATTGACGCAGTCAACCTACGGGCCTGCGTCCTGCGGAGGGGCGGCTGTTCCTTTGGATGGCCGTCTCTCTTCATTATGCTCATGATAAGTAACTCTATTAGGCCAAGGTCGGCAGACGTAAATACATTAATGACATCCCAATGGTTTGGATATCATTAGCGTTATCTGACAGAGAATGAGTTTTAACGGTGTATTAGGGACTAGTGTGAGTGCAGAAGATATCAGGCTTACCGATGAGGATGATGGGAAGAAATGCCACAATCATCATCTCATTGTGATTGGCAACGGCTTCGATCTTTCCTGCGGTTTGGCGTCTTCGTTTAAAGATTTCTTTGAGCCCCGGATGAGAGTCATAGACTCTCTTATCTCGGATGAGGGCGCTTGTGATTTCGAGGCTATCAAAGCGCGAGGTCTGACTGCTTGGGATTTAATCCTCAGAAGCCGGAAAGACATGGAGGCAAGGGCCTTCAATGTGAATTGGTGTGATGTCGAGACGGCTATTGCCAATGTGTTTGGCATCAACCTGCCCGAGGACGGCATCGACGATGAGGGCGTAATGATTTCCGACTATGCCGTCTCGTTCGGTTCTTTGCAGGACTACTTTTATATAGCAAATGAAGTGAACGCTTTCAATGCAAGTGACTGCATCGAGAATCGGGTCGACGAGATCAAGCAGCTTGTTGACGGCATCGATGATGGCGATCATAGGGCTCTTTCTGAGCTGGGTATTGAAGATTCAGAGAGTACGGATGATTCAGAGGTATATTCAGCTCCATTAAGGGAAGGCGCTCACCTTTTGGGTTACAGGCCCAATCCTTGGACCGAACGTGTGGGGCATTATCTCGCTTATACGTTCCCTCAGGTCCTTGAGGACCCCGAGGGGCAGTTGTCTTCCATCCTCATGACGGAACTTGAGCGTATGGAACATTGCTTTAATTGTTATCTCAAAGATGAGGTTGCCTGCAAAGATGGCTATTCGGATTGTTCGGATAACTTAATGCAAAAGCTGATTAAGCATACCTTGGTGGTCGATGGTATGCCCGATGATGCAGTGACTGTTCTCAACTTTAACTACACGTCTCCATATCGGTGGCTTAAACAGCAGTTTGGGGATGCCGCTCTTATCAATATCCACGGCACGCTTGACGATGAAAGTATTTTCGGAATCGACGGTTCCGGCAATTTGGATGATCGGGATATCCTCCCGTTTACCAAGACATATCGTGTGTTGAAGTCTGCTCGAGGGGTTCCAAGCGGCTCGATTGCTTATCCTTCGCAAAGGGGAGGGGATGGTCTTGAGACATCTTCGATAGTCTTTTTTGGCCATTCGCTTTCGCGGGCCGATTATTCCTACTTTGAGTCCATTTTTAGCACGGTGGATTTGTATAGCGGGCATACCAGCCTGGTCTTCCTATACTCAAACTACGCCAAGGGTGTTCGCGAGTCAGAGGTGGCCAAAGTGCTTGCCCTCCTTGATTACTATGGCAGTTCGCTCGGTATTGCTGGACATAGCAACAATCTCGCGCACAAGCTCATGCTGGAGGGCAGGCTCGTCGTTCGGGAGATTTAGGTCGATTTGCCTATGTCGGAAATGGGTCGGCTCTGAAAGTAGCCGCTGCGGTATGATGTCCTAGATGAAAAACGAATGCCTGTTATAGGCCATCGTTTTGCAAGGGGGTTCCTTCCAAACGGAGGGCATCCCCTAGTTTTATTTAGATGGAAATTGGGATGAACGACTGCGTTGTCAATCGTCGCCTTGTTGGGCCGCTTGAAGTTACGGTAAGATGTTTTCAGTGATACAGTCGCCGTGGACTCTAAGTGAGGCGGAGACAAAGAAGGGTCGTTGTTCGGTTTCCGGCAACGGCCCTTTGACGTTTCCGCGACAACTGGATGTTGTCGCGGATGCCTTCATTGCTGCGTGGGCTTTCGATTCTGGTCTGTAATTCCCGAAGTATGCGGTAAATTTCGGAAGCCACGAGCACACTGCCCTTTTCGCGCAGATAAACCGCAGGTAGAGGCGTTGCGGCATCCCGGTGTGCTCCGTAAGTTTTGAATTTGCCGCATACTTCCGAATTTTGGTGGCTTCAGAGCGGATTTTTATTGGCTCACATAGGTTTTGGTTGCATAACTTTTCCACAGTGGCGTATTTA
>ERZ779850.3068-NODE-3068-length-12333-cov-4.262013_pt1 | contig 12333 bp, 9 predicted proteins | sample MGYA00511249_ERZ779850 | MGnify/ENA primary metagenome ERZ779850 (study PRJEB29588, sample SAMEA2162475) | human gut metagenome | biome: human gut; feature: human-associated habitat; material: faeces | place: Denmark | collected 2008/2010 ...
GCGAGGAAATATATTACGGGACAAAAAACGCGAGCGCAAGAAAAAATTCCAAATTGCCCAGATTTTGTCGTGAGGTTATGGAAAGCGCAGATAAAAGCCCCGTCCTAGAAAAATCATTTCAGGTTGAGGTGAGCCAGGAGTGCTTCACGCTCGTTGGGGATGTTGCCTTCGATCACGGCGCCGAGGGCGGCGTTGAGCAGCTGCCCCAGTTCCGGCCCTGGCTTGACGCCAGCGCGGATCAAATCCCCACCATTGATGGCAAGCATCTTGAGCGTATAGGGCTCCCCCGCCGCCAGCAACTCGCGAGTCAGCGCGCGCATCTCCTCAATCGTCTCGACGTAATAGAAGCACGAGGGCGCCTTGCCGAGCGTGTCGGCACGCTTAAGGTCCATGAGCTCGTCCATCAGACGCGGCGTATCGACACCCTCGCCCGAAAGAGAGCGCATCATATTGAGCAGGCAGGATCGCTCGGGACGCAGCGGCTTGTCATGGTATTTGATCAGTAGGCACACATCGCGCACCAAATCGTGCGAGAGCGCCAGGCGATCCATAATGACACGCGCCTTTTTGGCGCCAAGCTCGGGATGACCGTAGAAGTGTCCGCTGCCCGCATGGTCGACCGTAAAGCAATCGGGCTTGGAGACGTCGTGCAAAAACGCCGCCCACATAAGGCTCGACGAGGGCGCGATGCCGTCGCACAGCGCCAGCTCCCCTGCCACCGTCAGCACACGGGCGATATGCTCGTAGACGTTAAACGCATGATAGACACTTCGCTGATCAAACCCGCGACCCGCTGCCAACTCGGGCACAGCGGCGCAGATGAGCTCAGGGTAGCGCAACATGGCGTCTCCCCCGTGACCGGTCGAAAGAATGCCCTCGAGCTCAATACCCACACGCTCACGCGCCACGGCATCGAGCAGCGGCGCGCACTCGGCAAGCGCACGCTTGGTCTCGGGCTCAATCATAAAGTCCAGACGGCAGGCAAAGCGCACCGCACGCAGCATGCGCAGGGCGTCCTCGTTAAAGCGACGCTTGGGATCGCCGACAGCGCGAATCAGCTTGCGCTCCAAGTCACCCTGGCCGTCGTAGCGGTCGACAAGCCCGCGCTCGGGATGCCAGGCCATGGCATTGACGGTAAAGTCGCGGCGCGCCAGATCGTCCTCGAGCGAGGCGGCACGCTCCACACTCTGGGGATGGCGACCATCGGTGTAAAAGCCATCCAGACGGTACGTGGTGACCTCGATACGCTCGCCATCGGAAATAGCCGTGATTCCGCCAAATTTAATGCCCGACTCCACAACCGCGATGCCGGCGGCCTCGAGCGCCGCTTTGGACTCCTGCCACAGGCCGCTACAGCACATATCAACATCGTGGCTGGGGTACCCCATCAGGGCGTCGCGCACCCAACCGCCCACGTACCAAGCCTCAAGACCAGCCGCCTCAAGCGCGCGCAGGACGCACAGGGACGCATCGGACGGTTGAGTACCGTTGAGCGAAACATTGCACATGCCTATGGCCTCCTGCGACTATCAAATTGGCTATCGATTGCGTCTGCAAGAAGTCTAGCAAGAAACAGCCTCCACTGCACACGCAAGTCCGATAAACAAAAACGCATCCGTCCTAGTCTAAGACGGATGCGAAATAATCAAACTATTCAGACAAGGTGCCGGAACTAGCAGACCTGGCGAACCTCGATGTGCTTCTTATATTCGTCCACCTTGGCAAAATCACCCAGACCGGGGCACTCGACCACGTTGGCGCCAGTGGCCATCGAAAGGCGCAGGGCGTCCCCGACGCGCTCGGGGGCGTCGTGCCACACGGACAGGAAGGCAGCGAGCGAGGAATCGCCGGCGCACACCGTCGACAGCAGCTTGACGTCGAAGGTGCGGTTGGCAAACCAGATATGCTCGCCGTTGGAGAAGTACGCACCGGCGCCACCAAGGGTCAGCAGCACGTTCTTGGCGCCCTTGGCGTGCAGCTCGGCCATAGCGCCCTTGACGGACTCGTCGTCGCCACCGCTCACCTTGATGCCAAAGATGTCAAGCAGCTCGTCGTCATTGGGCTTGATCAGCAGTGGCTCCAGAGCAATGAGGTCTGCCAGCTGATGGCTCGAGATGTCGAGGACGAACTCGGCCCCCTTGGCCTTGACACGGCGCAGGACTTCGGCCAAGAAGCCCTCGGAAGTGTTGGGAGGCAGCGAGCCGCTGATGACCAGGCAGGTCATGTCATCGAGCGAATCGATAAGTTCAAACATCTCCTGCTCGTTGGCCTCATTGATGGCGGCACCGGCATTGACCATGTTGTACTCGGTGTCGGGACCGGCGTTGAGGAACACATTGACGCGCGTAATACCGTCGGTCCACACGGGCTTGACGGGCACGCCCAGGGCCTCGGCACCCTTGACGATGAACTCACCCGAGAAGCCGGCGAAGAAACCCAGGATCGTGGTGTCGACACCATAGTGGTCAAGCGTAAACGAGACGTTGAGGCCCTTGCCGTTGGGCGTGTAGACGGCATTGCGGGTACGCGTGACGGTATTGGCAGTAAGGCCGTCGCAGGCGATGTTGTAGTCAATGGCGGGATTTGCAGTGAGCGTGTAAATCATGGATGTTCCTTTCACGAAACAACGTGTTAATGAAAGTATATTCCACGCATCGGTAAAAGGCTAGGACAACTCGGTGAACGGTGTGGAAGCGATGAAGTACGGCAGGACACCTCTCCCCCATGGCGGAACAAAAAAGGCGCCCCGACCGAAACCGGGGCGCCGCATGCGCACGAATATGTCGCGATTCGATTACTGACGATCGAGCTTGCGGACGGCAACGCGCTTGCTGTACTCATCGACGTGACCAAAGTCGCCAATGCCGACGGACTCGGCAACGTTGGCGCCGGTGGCCATAGCGAGCTTCATGGCCTCCTCGACGTTGTCGCGATCCCTGTACCACTTGTGCAGGAACGCAGCGAGGGTGCAGTCGCCGGCGCAGACGGAAGAGACCAGCTTAATGTTGAACTCACGCTTGGCGTACCAGATGTCCTCGCCGTTGGAGAAGTAAGCGTCGCCGCGGCTACCACGGGTGAGCAGCACGTTCTGAACGCCGGCGTCGTGAGCCATCTTCATGGCAACGCGGACCTCGTCGTCGGTGTCGACCGGCACGCCGAAGATGGCCTTCATCTCGTGATGGTTCGGCTTGATGAGCAGCGGCTTCTTGTGAGCGAGCTCCTTGAGCTTGTCGGAGGACAGGTCCAAGACGACATCGGCGCCACGAGCCTGAGCGTGCTCCATGACCTTAGCCAGGAAGTCAGGCGTAGCTTTGGGAGGCACGGAGCCGGAAACGATCAGGCACTCGAGATCGCCCGCGGTGTCCAGGATGTTGTAGAGCTCCTCCTGGTGCTGCGGCGTGATCGGAGCACCCGGGTTCAGGATGCCGTACTCGTGCTGGCCATCGTTGACATAGGTGTTAATGCGCGTGATACCGTCGGTCCAGACCGGGCGGCAGAGGCAACCCAGGTTCATGACCTCCTCGACGATGAACTTGCCCGTGAAGCCGGCGAAGAAGCCGAGCGCGACGGTGTCGACGCCCATCTTCTTAAAGGCGAAGGACACGTCGAGGCCCTTGCCGTTAGCCGTGTAGCTGGCCGAGCCGGTGCGGACGTTCTCGTCGGGCTCAAGCGGAGAGCTCGAAACCGTCATGTCGACAGCCGGGTTAGCGGTTAGCGTGTAGAACATTTACAGTACCCCCTGTATATGTGAGGGCCGCGTGGCCGGCCCATTCCAACCACGCGGTTACCTCTGATACCAAATTAGCGAGCTGCGGACTCGAGCAGTGCCTTGACCTCGGCGGCGGTGTTGCAGGCGAGTGCCTTCTCGGCGAGCTCGTCGCACTCGGCCTTGGTCCACTGGCTGATGGTCTTGCGGGCGCGCAGGATCGACGGAGCGCTCATCGAGAACTCCTCCAGGCCCCAGCTGATCAGCAGCGGCTCGAGCAGCGGATCGGCAGCGGCCTCGCCGCACATACCGACCATGATGCCGGCCTTCACGCCGCTCTCGATGATGTTCTTGAGCGAGCGGAGCACGGCGGGATAGTAAACCTGGTACAGGTTGGAGATGGTGTCGTTACCACGGTCGGCGCACATGGTGTAGCCGATCAGGTCGTTGGTGCCGATGGAGAAGAAGTCGGCAACCTCGGCAAGACGGTCTGCGAGCAGCGAAGCGGCGGGTGTCTCGACCATGATGCCGACCTCGATGTTCTCGTTGAACTTGCGACCCTCTTCGGTCAGCTCGGCCTTGCACTGCTCGACGAGCTCCTTGACAGCCAAGACCTCCTCGACGCAGGTGACGAGCGGGATCATGATCTTGACGTCACCGAAGGCGCTAGCGCGCAGCAGAGCGCGGAGCTGGACCTTGTACTGGTCGGGATTGGCCAGGCAGTAACGCACGGCGCGGAAGCCCATGAAGGGGTTGTCTTCCTTGACCATATGCAGATACGGAATCTCCTTGTCGCCACCCACATCGAGCGTACGGATGATGACCGGAGCACCCTTGAGCGCGCTGGCGACCTTACGGTAGGCGTTGAACTGCTCCTCCTCGGAAGGAAGCTCGGCAGAGTCCATGAACAGGAACTCGGAGCGGAACAGACCGATGGCCTCGGCATCGTGATCGAGCGCGTTGGGCACGTCATCAGGGTTACCGATGTTGCAGGCGATGATCTTCTTGATGCCATCGGCAGTCACGGACGGCTTGCCACGGAAGGCCTCGAGGGCTGCCTTCTCGGCAGCGAAGGCCTCGGCCTTGGCGGTGTAGGCAGCGAGCGTCTCCTCGTCGGGATCGGCCTCGACGATACCCTTGCCACCGTCGACGACAACGGTCATACCGTTGCGCAGCGCGGTGCAGCTGTTGGAAACCGAAAGGACAGCCGGGATCTCGAGGGCACGCGCAATGATCGCGGAGTGCGACGTGCGGCCACCGGTCTCGGTGACGATGCCGGCAACGTGGGCCTTATCGATCGTGGCGGTCATGGACGGCGTGAGGTCGTGCACGACAACGACGGTGTTCTCGGGCAGGACGGAGAGGTCGACGACCTCCTTGCCCAGCAGCTCGGCCAGAATACCGGTGCGGATGTCGGCGATGTCGGCCGCGCGCAGACGGAACATCTCGTCGTCCATGGACAGGAACATGTTCTCGAACATGGTCGAGGCGTCCATGAGCGCCTGCTCGGCGCAGGTACCGCCGTCAATGGCGGCGTTGATGGCGTCGGTCATGCCCGGGTCCTGAGCCAGGACAATGTGTCCGCTCATGATCTCGGCCTCGGCCTCGCCCACCGTCTCCTTCATGTGGTCGGCCTGAGCCTGGGTCTTCTCGCAGAAGACCGAAAGAGCGGACTGATAGCGCTCCTTCTCTGCTGCCGAATCAGCAACCTCATGCGGCTCAAACGTCAAGTCGGGATCGACGGCGACCATGACGGTGCCGATACCGATGCCCTCGGAAGCGTTGACTCCCTGATACATTCCCATTCCTCTCTCCGTGTCATGTGATAAAGCGTTTTGCCATATCCATGACAAAAGAGCGCAGTTACCTTACAACAGGTCACTGCGCCCCCAAATATGAACTTAGTTGTTCAACATGCGACCCGTTTGAGTTCTACTCGCCAAGACCGCTCTTGATGAGCTCGATGGCAGCAGCCAGAGCCTCGGCCTCGTCAGCGCCGTCACACTTGACCTCGACCTCGGTGCCGCAGGGGATACCAGCAGCCATGAGGGCCATCGGGGACTTGCCGTTGACCTCCTTCTCGGGGGTGACGACCGTCACGTCACAGGCGTACTTGCCCATGGTGGAGGCGAACAGACCAGCCGGACGCATGTGCAGACCCTGAGGATTAACGAGGGTAGCCTTCTCAGAAACCATAGTTGACTCCTTTTTTGTGTTTAACCCCTGTCATGTATGTGGCAGGAGTCAGATTCACGACGTTGTTTATATTAACTCACATCAAACGGTTTTTCATTATGTTTCGGACGAATTGTTGGACAGATGTGTTTGTCGTCCGCTTGCTCGCCCACAGGGGGCCGGGCGCGGCCAGTGAGATTTCCTGCTCTACAGTCCTGCTCGCACGAAGAGCACATTAAGTGCTCTTCGGCTCGTGCGGAACTCGCGATAAATCTCACTGGCCGCGCCCGGCCCCCTGTGGGCGAGCAAGCTGCAGAAACTCCGTCGGTCCAGAGCAATATCGTGCGAACGGAATTCTGGCTAATGATCTGTTCGCGACAAAGACTCGATAGGTAGCCCCCTCTATGCCCTTTTATAAGTTGCGGTGAAATAGGGATTGAATTTGGGGTTGAATCGTTTAAACAGTCCCTATTTCACCGCAACTTATGGGAGGGATAGAAAAAAGGCGGGGGCTCCTAGTGGAGTCCTCGCCTTTTGTGCAGAGGGCGATGTTATTCGCGAACTGCGGGATTAGATCAAGCGGGCGTTGATCGTCTTGGCGATCTCGGCGGCGTCAGTGGAACCCTTGACGGTGGAACGGAAGTCCTCGTCCATGAGCGCCTCGGCGACCTTGGACAGGATCTTGAGGTGCGTGGTGCCAGCCTGAGCGCCCGGGATGAGCAGGGCGATGGCAACGTTGACGGGAGCGCCGTCCATGGTGTCCCAACCGGTCACGCCAGAGTCGTCCTTGACGACGATGACAGCGGCCTCGGTGATGGCGTCGGACTTGGCATGCGGAATGGCGAAGCCCTCCATCATGCCCGTGGTGCCCTCGGCCTCGCGGGCCAGGAAGGCGTTCATCACGGCGTCGGCGTCGCCGGCGATACCGGCCTTGACGGCCTGGTTGGAGACAAAGCTCAGAGCCTCGTCACGAGAAGCGAAGTCCTCGGCGACAAAGACGTTCTCAACCTTCACGAAGTCGGCAGCCTCGGCCTTGGGGGCCTCAACGGGCTTGGCTACAGGAGCGGCCTTCTGATTCTTCTCGAAGTCGTACTTCTTGAAGGCCACGAACAGGATGCCACCGACCACAGCGCCGATGAGGATCGCGAGGACCCACAGCGGACCGTTCTCGACAACAGGCAGGACCAGGAAGCCGCCGTGAGGCGCCGGATCGTGAACGTTGAAGAAGATGGTCAAGATGGAAGCGATGGAAGAACCGAGCATCATGATGGGCATGACGGGCCAGATGTTCTTGGTCATGAACGGAATGGCGCCCTCGGTGATGTGGGTGCAACCAAGGATGAGGTTGACGATACCGGCGTCATGATCCTCCTGGCTGAAGTACTTCTTGCCGACAACGACGGCGAAGGTGGTGATCAGCGGCGGAACGATGCAAGCGGCGGAGACGGCAGCCATGAAGTTGGTGCCGAAGTTGTAGGTCTCGGTGCCGACGCCAGCTTCGAGAGCGGTACCGAGCAGGAAGGTGCCAGTAGCGTAAGCAGCCTTGTTGACCGGGCCGCCCATATCAAAGGCGCACATGCAGCCGATGGCCAGGCCAAGGATCACCGGACCGGAGTTACCGAGGCTCTGCAGGAAATCCATCATGCCCTGGTTAATGGCAGCCATGGGGCCGGAAATACCGAGCATGACCAGGCCGACGATGGCGGTAGAGCACAGCGGATACAGGAAGATTGCCTTCAGGCCATTAAGGCTCGCGGGAATTTTAGAGAAAGCCTTCTCGAGCAGCAGGATGACATAGCCAGCAAGGAAGCCGCCGACGATGCCGCCCAGGAAGCCGAAGCCCACACCCGAGCCTCCAGCGTCGATCATGCCGGTATCGGCGTTGATGGGAAGACCCTGGATGGCAATCATACCGGCAACAAAGCCGGGGACGAGCGCCGGGCGCTTGCCGATGGACTCGGCGATGTAAGCGGAGAGCACCGGAACCATGAGGTTCATGGCGATACCGCCGATGATCTTGAGCATAGCGGCAAAGGTGTTGTAGTCGGAAGCCGTCGAATCGAAGGACGTGATGCCCCACAGGAACGAGACGGCGGTCAGAACACCACCGGCAACGACGAAGACCAGCATGTGGCTGACGCCGTTCATGAGGTGCTTGTAGATGACGTGACCGATGGACTCCTTCTCCTCGACCTCGTCCTCGACATCGGCGGCAGCGGCAACCGTGTCGTCGCCCTTGGCGGCGAGCGCGCGGTCGATCAGCTTTCCGGCGGCCTCGACGGACAGGGCCTTGGAAACACCGACGGAAACCATGGGCTTGCCGGCGAAACGCTCAGCCTGGACATCCTTATCGGCTGCGACGACGACGGCCTTGGCACCAGCGATCTCACTCTTGGTGAGCTCGTTCTCGACACCGACCTGGCCATGTGTCTCGACCTTAATGGTCAGACCACGCTCGGCAGCAGCCTTCTCCAGCGCCTCCTTCGCCATGAAGGTGTGCGCAATGCCGGTCGGGCAACCGGTCGCGGCGATGATGTCAAACTTAGCCATGTGTCCCTCCTTCTTGAGTACAGCGCCCGCGGGCGCTCCCCTACACGCGCTTCGATGCGCGTTTTTCCACAACTGAAAGATACCAACCTACCGTCCGCGTGAGAAGACACAAGGTGAAAATCTCCGGTGAAAGGTTCTTTCATAACCGTAAACGGTAAGTGAAAGTTTACCATCAACACTTGAAACGGCAAGGTGTATCTTGTAATTGAAAATGCCCGTATACTATGGCATTGCAAATCAAGCTAGATTTTCATGCCAACCAGGAGCCATCCATGACCGATAGTAGCAAGAGCGCACTTTCCCTCATTAGTACCCATCAGGGATACAGCGAGTCCGAGCAGCGCATTGTCGACTATATATTGGAGCACCAGTCCGAGGCGCCGCGCCTGACGGCCGCCCAGCTCTCGCGCGCCGCTGCCACGTCCGAGGCGACCGTTTCGCGCTTCTGCCGCAAGCTGGGCTTTGGCAGCTTCCGCAGCTTTCAGTTTTCGTTGGCGAGGGATTTGGAAAGCCAGCGCAACGAGGGCCTGACCGACGAGGTCTCGCTCGACAATATGGAGCAGAGCCTCAAGAACATCCTGGCTGCCAAGGTGAGCGAGCTTAATGCGACCATCGACGGAATCGACCACGATACGCTGGCGGCTGTTGTGCATGCCTTTAAGCATGCAGGGGTTATTGAGTTTGCAGCTGTGGGCAATACGAACGCGGTCGCGCTCGATGCGACGTTTAAGTTTTCGCAGCTGGGCCTGCGCTGCATGGCGAGCACCATTAGCGAGACATCAATCGGCTTTGCGCTCACGTTGCGCCCGGGTGACGTCATCGTGCTCATCTCAAACTCCGGCAAATCGCGCCGACTGAATCGCATGGCAAAAGCGGCTCGCGACTGCGGCGCAACCGTAGTCGTCATCAGCAGCGACAGCAAATCCCCGCTCGCGCGCCTGGCAGACTACACGTTTAATACCGTCAACCACGAAGCGCTGCTGACGACGGGCGACTTTGCGTTCTCCAAGATCAGCGCCACGATGATCATCGAAGTCATCTACAACTTCCTGCTGCCCGAGATTGAAGACGCGCGTGAGCATATCAGCTACTACGAGGAGCTCATCCAGCCGGACAAGGTCGTTGAGTAAAACGCGTAGTGGGACAAAAATTTCAGTCTATTTTGTCCCACCAACACCGCTGTTACGACCTAACCTCGAGCTTCTTCGAGCATCTGCTTTGCGTGGGCCAAGCTTGCCTCGGACTGATCGCCGCTCAACATGCGGGCGATCTCGGCAGTACGCGCTTCGCCGGTTACCTCGTCCAAATGCGTCTGGGGAACATCGCCCGGTTCCTTGCTGACGACATAATGCTTGTCAGCCATGACGGCGACCTGCGCCAAGTGGGTTACGACAATCACCTGATGCGTAGCGGCGAGATCTGCCAGCACGACAGCAAGTGCACGCGCCGTGGAGCCACCGACACCAGCATCGACCTCGTCAAACACCAGTGTATCGACACCGTCCGCGTTACCGAGGACAACCTTGCTCGCCAGCATGACGCGGCTGAGCTCACCGCCCGACGCAATTCGACGCAAGGGGCGCGGCGTCAAACCGGCACCGCTGCGGTATAGCAGCTCGTAGCTCGAAGGACCAACGGGCGTCCACTCAGCACGGGGAAGATCACGCGACTCCCAGACGAGCTCGGCACTACCCATCTCCAGGCGAGCCATCTGGCGGCCCACCTCGTGACAGAAGCGCGGGGCCGCCGTATTGCGAGCGCGCTTAAGCGCCTTGGCGGCAGCAAACAGTTCGCGCTCCGCCGCGCCAAGCGCTTCACGCGCCTTTTTGATCTGTTCATCGCCGTCATCAACCAGGGACAGCAGCTCTTGCGAGCGATCGCGCATGGCAAAAACATCGTCCATAGTGGGACCCCACTGACGCAACAGACCCTTGAGGTCGGAATAACGCTCACGCATGCGAGCGAGCTCGCGCGGGTCGAAGGCGATGCCATCGCGATAGGCACGAAGCTCGTTCGCGCAATCCTCAAGGGAGATACAGGCATCCGAAAGTGCATCGGCGATGTCACCCAGCTTGCGATCGACGGTCGCCATGCGTGAAAGCTCGGCCACGGCGCTGTTCACGGCGTCGAGCGCTCCCCCTTCGGAGGCAAGCGATGCATGGGCATCGTTAGCTGTGGCAACCAGTACCTCGGCATGTTCGGAGCGCGGCAGCAGTTCCTCGAGTTCCTCATACTCGCCCGGTTTGGGGTCAACCTCGCCGATGCGCTCGAGCGCAAAGCGCGCCTCCTCGACGCGGCTCCCCTGCGCACGCGAGGCCTCTTCGACACGTCGAACCTCCTTAGCGGCCGCGCGCGAGGCTTTAAAGCAAGCACGGTAGTGCTCGAGCGACTCGAGTGCAGGGCGCCCTGCCCAGGCATCGACCATCGCAACGTGATGTGCCGAATCGAGCAAGCGCTGGTGCTCGTGTTGGCCGCACAGATCCATCATCACGCCGACGCGCTCCGAAAGCTCGCGCACACTGGCGATACTGCCGTCAATCTTGACGCGGCTGCGGCCCTCGGCGGAAAGGCTGCGCTGGACCGTGAAGCCTTCCGTGTCGTGCGGGCCGTCAAACAGGCGCGCCTCGACACTCGCCAGCGCCTCGCCCTCGCGCACCGTCGACGAATCCGCGCGCTCACCCAAAATAAGCTTGAGGGCCGAGAGCAGCGCGGTCTTGCCGGCGCCGGTCTCGCCGGTCAGGACAGTCAGGCCGGCACTCGGCACCAGCGTCGCCTCGCGAATGAGTGCAATGTTAGAAACCTGAAGCTCATCGATCATGGCGGACTCCGTAGAATACGCGGCTCACCGAGTTGTAAAAACTCTCGGGGCCGTAGTCGAGCAGCAGCACATCGCCGGGGCCTCGGCGCACGGCCACGCTCTCGACCGTGCCGTCGCAGGTAATAAACTGTCCATCGATAGCGATCGCCGGAACGCTCGGACGGTCATCAGACATAAAGATTTCGACGACATCGCTCGGCGAAGTCAAGAAAGCGCGAGCTTGAATGGTGTGCGGCGCAATGGGTACGCAGACCATGCCCGTATAGTCAGGGCTCACGATGGGGCCACCGGCGCTGAGCGCGTAACCCGTAGAACCAGTCGCCGTCGAAACGACGACACCGTCACCGCGTAGGCGGTCGATATGGTGACCGGACACCGTGATGTCAAACTCGACCATATCGGACAGGGGGCCGCGGGTAAGCGCCATGTCGTTGAGGGCGAAGGTGCGCACGACATCCTTCGTACCATCTTCGCGCACGGACACGATATCCGCGGCGATGGTAGCGCGACGGCTCACATGCAGCTCGCCGGACAGGGCGTCGCTCACGACCTGCAGAATGTCGCGCTCCTCGGGACTCGCAGCAGTTAAAAAACCCAGGTGACCATAGGAAAGACCGAGGATAGGAATCTCACGATGGTTGAGGATGCGGGCAGCGCGCAACAACGTACCGTCGCCGCCGAGCGTAATTACCAGATCGGAGCCGTCAATATCAGGCGTGCTCTGAATCTTGGATCGCTGGTCGGCAGCCCATGCGACCTCATAGCCCTGGCGCGTCAGCCAAAGCTCGAGCATCAGGCCGCTCTCGACCGCCTCTTGCTTGTAGTAATTGGGAACCAGAAAGACCTTCATAGCGTTGCAGCTTTCTCGCTCAAAACCGATATCTGGGATTGCAGCTCGTCTTTCGAACGGTCGCCGGGGACTAACCTCTTGCCGTACAGGAAAAACTCAACGTTGCCCTTGGCACCATGAATGGGTGACACGCACACATCGACCGGGAACAGGCCCTTTGCAGCAAAGAGTTCAACCGCCGCCAAGAGTGTATCGCGGCGCACGACGGGATCGGTCACAATGCCGCCCTCGCCC
>ERZ779850.3073-NODE-3073-length-12320-cov-8.624378_pt1 | contig 12320 bp, 7 predicted proteins | sample MGYA00511249_ERZ779850 | MGnify/ENA primary metagenome ERZ779850 (study PRJEB29588, sample SAMEA2162475) | human gut metagenome | biome: human gut; feature: human-associated habitat; material: faeces | place: Denmark | collected 2008/2010 ...
TGCTCAGGTACTTAAAAAGTTATATTTATAATAGTGTTGCGGAATTAAGGTTATTTAAATCATATTTTATATATTTGCAATATATAAATTTTTTACTAAATCCCAAATTTTACTAAATTCCAAATTTTACTAAATTTCAAAACTATTAATCCATATTATTATTATGAAAATTAAAATTATTCTATTTCTTGCATGTTTAGTTTATTGTCAATATTCAAAAGCTCAAAATATTGATAATGAAACAGGTGTAGTTTATTATGTTGATAGTGTATCTCAAAATATGTCATTGAAAAAAACAAAAAAGATTGTATCAAATAAAATGCTCCAAAGAACAGAAAATGATATTATAACGTCAAGATTAGGAAAAATTATCGCTAGTTACCCAGATAACTATTTTATGACAGATGGAGTGAAACATTGCTTAAAGCTGGCAATGGACATATGGGAAGAAAAAATAAATATAAATATTCCTATTTCATTTTATGTTATTATCTCGGAAAATATGGATCCTAATATAGCCATATCAACCCAAGTGACATATAGTAGAAAGTCAAGGGACTTATCTTTACCAGACAATCTGTATATTCAAGAATATCCATATTACAATGCAAAAGATACTATAATGATTAATGCATGTATAGACTGGAATTCATCATGGCAATACGATGATGGATATAACGGTACTGTATGTTTATTAAGTGGTTTTCTTAGACATATAGGTCATATATTAGGTTTTGGTTCCTCTGTAGTAAATAGAGTTTCGACTATAGGTTTTGCAGTAAGTCGAGCTCCGTCCATGTTTGATAAGTTAATTTATAATGGAGAACAATATTTATATGAATTAAAAAATGCTCAAAGCCAAGATTTTGAATCATTCTTCTCTAAAGATATAAAGTTGAAAAGTGACATTTTTGATTATGATATGTACGATACTGATAAATTTGTATTAGGTAGAAGCGGCATATACTTTTCGCTTGGTTATGAGAATCTTATGGAATATCCTATATATGATATGTCAAAGATGTTACCGATAAATCATGAAACTTTAAATGTATTAAAATATATTGGATGGGATGTAAATCAACATGATAAAGAGATTTTATGTGATAGTACAGATATATTAGGTTATGGCTCTGCATATAAAAATTATAATTTTACATTACATGATACTATAAACAACTCCATTGTTTCTGCAACATGGGAATATCAGATATACAATAATCTTTCACATAGTTATAAAACAATAAACACATATGAAGGCAAAATATTTCATATAGAACCATATATAATATCGAATTCATTAGATGAGTACCAATGTGTACAAGCACGCGTGACTGCTAAATTCTTAGAAAAAGAGTATCATTTTCCCCTCACATTAGAAACAAGACCATTTATTGAAGATGTCTGCATTTCAAATATTGAAAGCACAGGTAACGGACAATATCAATTTAATCTTTTAGTGCGTCAGCATGGAGCAACAAGGGGAACTATCCTTGTATCAGATGATTCTGGAAGTATACATGAATACGATTTCAACGGAAACATAATTAATGTTTCAGGATTGATTGAAGGTCTTAATGCATATATTGACATTTCTCTTGAAAATGAATACGGTTCTTCTAGTCGTTTAATACAAGGATGTTTTTACTCTGGAGATAAAAATATCCTTTCTATAAAGAGTAAAAATAATTCTATTTTTACAGAAAAAAACACCCAAATAAAAACATTACACGATCAAGATATTATCACGATGAATCTTCCTGACAACCTGACAATCATAGCAGATTCCATAAAATGGTTTTTATGCGTAGATGATAAGTATAAAGAATTGTGCACACAAAAAAGCAAAGAGAAATCCTATAAATTTAAAGTAACACAAGAGGCACTTGATTTTAAATATAGGTGTGACTCGGAAGAGAACAAATTAATGTTTATCGGAGGTAACAGTTGGAATAATCATAGTTGGCAAACAGACGGGCTTTGTCATTTTATTGCAAAAATTTATTGTCATGATAATAATGGACCTTTCTCACAAACATATAGATTAGAAGACATCAAATTTGACGTATTACCAAGTGAACCAATTATTAAAATATTGGATGTGTGGCCCGATGAAAATGATTACAATTATCCATATGCCAAAATATCATTTAATATAAGTAATTATGATTATGCTGCAGTTTATGTCTATGTTCCGACAATAGCTAGAGATTTCAACCCTACAAATATATGGATGGACACCACATTTGTCGCCGGTACATGTGACGAATATACAATTGCCTTAGGGGAATGGACAAATCGTGTTTATTGCGAAGCATATAACTGTTATGGTTCCCACAAAGGACGTATGATTGGATTTCAAAACACAAATATAGAAAACAACGAAATATATAATCCAGAAATAAAAATTTATAAAACCACTATTGATGTTAAGTATGATACAGAATTTAATATAAAATTATATACAATAGACGGAAAAATTATTGATAGTAATAAAAATACTAGACACTATTTAAAAAATCTTACTCCAGGATATTATGTCATAATATTGGAAGATATACAATCTAAATCATCATTTATAAAAAAATTAATTATACAATGAAAAAGTATTTATTTTCTTTAGTGAACATTCTTATGTTATTTGGAAACGTTCATGCCCAAAATCCGAATATGGTGTATTCATCAACAAAAACACCTGTAGCAATAGATCTTCCATCAGTACGCGAAGCGTATGGTGGTACAATCATTGATGCCATATATTCAGGCTCTGGATTCTCGACACAAATAAAAGGTGCCTTTGAATATGCATGTAAACTAGTAGAAGAAAGTATGCCAACGACATGTCCTATAAAAGTGAAAGTAGAATTTAGTAGTTCTCTTTCTGATGACGTTTTAGCCATGGTACAAACAATGCAAGCAAATGAAGGCATGTGTGGAATGAATGTTATAGTGGATAAAATTTATGCAAAAAGATTTATACAGATTTATGGTAGAGACTCTTATCCTGATGATAATGCTGCATTTGAGTTTTATAAAGAATCAGAAGATGCCGTTATAAGATTTTCTAATAAAGTAAAATTTAATTACAGTATAGAAACAGGAAATTTATCTTCAAACGAATACGATTTTATCACCGTTGCTACTCAAGCACTTATCAAAGCTATGGGATTTACTTGTAAAGCATATAACGTAAATAATCAATTAAGTATATCTACACCAGCGAACAAATTCACCTATTCACTTTTAACTAATGATCCAATTGTAAACTATCAAATTGCAACTTCAAACAATACTTATATTCGTCCAGAATATGGCTCAACATCATGGTTACTAGAGTGTGATACTCCATATAAACAAGGAATATCTCTTAATTATTTTGCTGAAAGCGACAATATTGAAACAGCAATAATGCAATACGGAATTTCCAAAGGTTCATATATTAGATATATTGGTAAATCAGTAAATGATTTTTTCTCTTTTTGTGGATGGGAGAGGCCTATTGTTACTGGAATAGAAGGATATAATATTGAAGCTGCAAATACGAATAATGTAATAATTTACCAAGGAATAAATTCTACATATTCCAAACAAAGAATTAGTCCAAAAACTACGCAATATGATAATGATTTTATTATGTATTTGGATTCAATTTCAGAAGTTGGTAAAGAAGGAGATTTTATTCTTTTAAAGAATGGAACATGGAGACAGTATTATGATTTAAAAGATTTAACCGATAATGATAATTATGCAAGAACAGCTGATGGGTATCTTAGATTAAAAACAGTATATAAATCTTGGGGACCAGGACATCAATATTATAATTGGCATGTAACATATAAATTATATGATTATATTCCACAAAGACCAATAGCTGCAATACAAAATTATGCTACAAGCACAAATGCTTTGCTTACAAATGATAAAAGAAATTTTACAAAAACAACTAATAATGATGTATTTCTTGATGTTGAGATTGGTTATAAAAATATAGAAGGTACTGATTATATCTTGGTTGAACAAACTGATGCTGATTATCCAATACCTTATACGTATGTAATCGACAATCCTCATTCAGGAAGTTTTATCGCATACATGAACCAGAAATATCCTTCAACATTCAAACTAACTTATATAAACTCAAATGGACAAACTAGTGGAGATCCATTCACCATTGATCTCACATCAGCAGAATCAATTTTAGATTTGGGAAAAGTAAATATACAAGCTAACAAAGATTGCATAAAATATTCTGTTGCTTCTAATAATCAAGATATCGAACTCAATTATAACATTTCAGATATAACAAATGGAAATATAGTCTCAAATGGAAATATTACACAAAACACAGGAACAATAGACATATCATCACTTCCACATGGTATTTATTTACTTAAAATTTATAATAAAGGAATAAAAACACATGAATTTAAATGGATAAGATAACGTAAGTTCAACAAATCAATATAATGCCAGCCGTGTATCAATCGTTCTCTCAACATTGATACACGACTTTTTGTAAAACTTTTGTACCTTTGCACGATTTTTTAAGGTAAAAATAAGAAATGGATGCAATCGTAACGCAGATGATTATCCTCTTTGTTCTGGTAATCGTCGGCTATGTTCTGAATAAAAAGAACCTGATGGATGAGGATTTTGACCGCAAACTCTCACGGCTTATCATCAATGTGGCATGCCCTTGTCTGATATTATCCTCGGTGATGGGCGACACCATGCCCGACAAGAAACTCATCCTTCCTCTGCTCATCGTGGGCTTCATAACCTATGCCGTACTTATCGGCATGGCCATCCTGCTGCCGCGCTTCATGCCCATACAATCGTCCGAGCGCGGCATATACAGCTTCATGCTGGCATTCGGCAACGTGGGTTTCATAGGCTATCCCATCGTGGCTTCCATCTTCGGAGCGAGCGCCGTGTTCTATGCCAGCATACTGAACTTCCCCAGCACGCTGCTGATCTTCGTATTCGGAACCCTTTTCATCTCCGGAAACCAGGGGAGCATGCGCTTCGACTGGCAGACGCTCTACTGCCCTGCGATGATTGCCTCTTACCTCTCCATACTGATAGTGATTACCGGTTGGGTGCCGCCACGCATCATAAGCACACCGTGCATACTGCTTGGCAACCTCACCGTTCCGGGCGCCCTGCTCATCATCGGCTCGTCAATCGCACAGGTACCCATACGCCGCATGTTCGGCAACGGGTCAATATATCTCATGTCCGCCCTGCGTCTGATGCTCATCCCGCTGCTTCTGCTCTATCTGTCGAGACTTTGCAACGTCGATGCCGACATAGCAAACATCAACGTGGTGCTGGCTGCCATGCCCGTGGCTTCGTATGGCACGCTGTTCTGCATACAGTATCAGAGGGGCGAGCTCGTAATGGCTGAAGGGACATTCATCACCACACTGCTCTCCGTGCTGAGCATTCCGCTGCTGACGATATTCCTTTGACGCGCCCTGACACGCCGTGTTTGCCCGCTCTTCATCTGCATGGCGCGTCATTATTTGAGGCGACCCGTCGCGGCGCATGGCGTGGCTAAAATATTATTTTCATTATTTTCTTTGATGAGCCACAATAATTTTTATAACTTTGCAACAGACAGCCTGCGCCCGGCAATCCCTGAACGGATAGACATGGAGTAGGGCGGCACTGTCTTTGTAGGAACATCATTTTCACTTACACATGGCTCAGAAACTCATACAGTCACAGGAACAGAAGCTGCAGCAGGTGCAGAAGCTCTCGCAGCAACAGATGTTGCAGGTGAGACTTCTCGAAATGCCGCTGGCAGAGCTTGAGGAGAACATCAACGCGGAGATTGACGACAACCCCGCGCTCGAGGCGCTGCCACACGACGACTCGGCGGCCGCTATGGCCGACACAGGCGACGACCACGACGACAGCGACGCTTCGGAAGGCGACTTCGACACCATGCAGGAGCGTGAGGAACGCGACGACGAGCTAAACAGCGCGCTGGAGAACATAGGCCGCGACGACGAGATGCCGGCCCTGTATAACCGCGACGAGAACAGCGGCGCGGAGTATGAGGAGAAGGTTTACGGCGACACTACATCGTTCTATGACAAGCTGAAGGAGCAGATGGGGGAGACCGACCTGAACGAAAAGGACTCGGAGGTGATGGAATACATCATCGGCTCGCTCGACGACGACGGACTGCTGCGCAAGGACTCGGAGAGCATAAGCGACGAGCTGACCATATACTACAACATCGACGTGACACCCGAAGACGTTGACCGCATAGTGGCCATACTGCAGACTTTCGACCCGGCGGGCATAGGTGCGCACTCGCTGCAGGAGTGTCTGATGTTGCAGATAAAGCGTAAGCCGGACAACAAGATGAAGGAGATGATGACCGACGTGGTGGAAAACCACTTCGACGAGTTCACGAAAAAACACTGGAACAAGATACAGGCGGCGCTCGGAATAGACGATACTACCGCGCAGCGCCTGCAGGACGAGCTGCGACGGCTCAATCCCAAACCGGGAGCGTCGCTCGGCGAGACGCAGGGCAGCAACCTGCAACAGATAACTCCCGACTTCATTGTGGATACGAGCGACACAGGAGAAATCACTCTCACGCTCAACACGGGCAACGTGCCCGAGCTGAAGGTGTCGCCGTCGTTTGCCGAACTCGTGGATACCTACCGCAACAACAAGGCAAGCATGACGCGCCGCGACAAGGAAGCGCTGCTCTATGCCAAGGAGAAGGTGAGCCGCGCGCAGGGATTCATCGAGGCCGTGAAGCAGCGCCAGCACACTCTGCGCATCACCATGCAGGCCATAATAGACTGGCAGCGCAAGTTCTTCCTCGACGGCGACGAGGCCGACCTGCGCCCGATGATTCTCAAGAACATAGCCGACAAGACCGGACTCGACATATCTACGATATCGCGTGTGAGCAACGTGAAGTATGTGCAGACCAACTGGGGCACGTTCCCACTGCGCTTCTTCTTCTCAGACGGCTACACCACCGACGACGGCGAGGAGATGTCTACACGCAAGATAAAGATGGCGCTCAAGGACATAATAGCCAAGGAAGACAAGAGCAAGCCCAAGAGCGACGACGCCATAACCAAGGAAATGGCTGCGCTGGGCTATCCCATCGCGCGGCGAACCGTGGCAAAATACCGCGAGCAACTGGGCATTCCGGTGGCGCGGCTGCGCAAATGACGCTCCACGAAAGCACAAGGCTGACAACAGAGACACAAGCTATATATAAATGAAAGGAAAGACAATAATTCTGGCAGCAAGGATAATGAGCATCATTTTCACGCCGTTCTATCTGTCGTTGGTGGGACTGATAGCTCTCTTCACGTTCAGCTATCTTAATCTGCTTCCATGGCAGTATAAGCTCACGGTGCTCGCGCTGGTTTATATTTTCACCATTCTCGCGCCCACACTTCTCATACGTGTCTATCGCCGCAACCGCGGATGGACGCTGCATCAGCTCGGAGTGAAGGAACGCCGCGCCGTGCCTTACATCATTTCCATAGTGTGTTACTTCGCGTGCTGCTATGTCATGGCACTGTTCCACATACCGCATTTCATGATAAGCATACTCATAGCGGCACTGCTCATACAGATAGTGTGCGCGCTGATAAACCCGTGGTGGAAGATATCCACCCACACGGCAGCCATCGGAGGAGTGGCGGGCGCGCTCATGGCATTCGCCTTCATCTTCATGTTCAACCCCATCTGGTGGCTCTGTCTCGTGCTCATACTGGCGGGAGCCGTGGGTACAAGCCGCATGATTCTGCGTCAGCACACACTCGCACAGGTGGTGACGGGATTCATAGTAGGGTGGTTCTTAGCATACTGGACGGTGCTCATTGTATAGCAGTAAAGGCGCGGACAGACGACAGAAAGCGCACAGCAATCCCGCAATGGCCTCGCTTCCGATGGTCAGGAACGATGGGGCGACGACTCACAAACAAGACAACAACAACACAAAAACATAAATATAAGATATGAAACCATTAGTAAGTATCATCATGGGCAGCACAAGCGACATGCCCGTAATGGAGAAAGCATGCAAGTTTCTGAACGACATGCAGATTCCATTCGAAGTGAACGCCCTCTCGGCACACCGCACTCCGCAGGCTGTGGAGCAGTTTGCCAAAGAAGCTAAAGGACGTGGTATCAAAGTGATAATTGCAGGCGCGGGAATGGCAGCAGCACTGCCAGGAGTGATAGCAGCAATGACAACGCTGCCCGTTATCGGCGTGCCTATCAAAGGTATGCTCGACGGTCTCGACGCAATGCTCAGCATAATACAGATGCCGCCGGGAATTCCTGTAGCGACAGTAGGTGTGAACGGTGCTATGAACGCAGCCATCCTGGCAGTGGAGATGATAGCTCTGGCCGACGAGGAAGTGGCTGCACGCCTGGCTGAATACAAGGCCGGACTGGGCGCAAAGATTGAGAAGGCAAACAAGGAACTTGCCGAAGTAAAGTACGACTTCAAGACAAACTGATGCTGTAAGTGCGGTGGCAAGGTCCGTCACCGCACTTGCTCCCGCCACACCGACGTGCGCTCAGAAGTGCGTACGCCACCGGCATACACATCGCCGGAAGCAAGTCTCCGCGCGTGTTCGCCTTCTTCCGCAAGCCCTCTCCGGCAAGACAACCGTACGTCATGCCCCGGCTGTCACGCTCACGCCGCGCATTCCATCCTGACAGAAGCCGCACACATGTGCGTATGACATATGATAACCTGCGAAGCCATTGACCTGATGGCACTGCAACTGTTACTATAACATCCTATCATTATTAATATGATATCTTACCATTGCTACTATGATATTCTATCACTGTTGCTCTGATATTTTACCATTGCTGCTATGATATTCTATCACTGTTGCTCTGATATTTTACCATTGCTGCTATGATACTTTATCACTGCTACTATGATATTCTATCACTGTTGCTCTGATATTTTATCACTGCTACTATAATATTTTTACATTGTTACTTTTTTACCTTTTTACTTTCAACTTTTATGAGAAGATTATTTACCATTATGATTATGTGCATAGTCGCGTTGCAGTCGTCAAAGGCGGACAACGCGATTACAATCACAAAGGAGAACACGTCTGTAGTGATGTCTGCGGACGAGTGCGGACCGGTCAGACTGGCGGTAGATGCGCTGTGCCGCGACTTCGGCAAGGTGATGGGCTTCAAGCCGGAAGTGAAGGACGGCATCACCGGAAGCGGCATTGAGCTCGTCGTGGTGAACGACGCCACAACATCGTCAAGGGCGTTCCTGCCTGCGGAGACTGAAGGGTGGGGCGACAACACCTTCGAGGCTCACCGCATAAAAGCCGACGGCAACCGCATATACCTGCACGGCATGGACATGCGCGGAACCATCTATGCCATCTACTCGTTCAGCGAGAAGTTCCTCGGAGTGCCGCCGCTGTGGTACTGGTGCAGCTGGCAGCCGGAGCACAAGGACGCTGTGGAGGTGCCGGCGGCGTACAGTTACTTCCAGCCGTCGCCCACAGTGCGCTATCGGGCATGGTTCCCCAACGATGAGGACCTGTTCATTCCGTGGCGCGCCAAGAGCAGTGACAACAACGAACTGTGGCTCGAGACAATGCTCAGACTGAAGCTCAACACCGTAGAGCACACCGCCACCGTGACCACAGACGGCACACTCAACAGCGAGGCACAGCTCTACAAGAAATACGGACTGGTGCTTACCTCACACCACATGATAGCACTCAACAACAGCTTCGCCAACTGGGACGCTTACTGGAAAGAGGTGCGCCACACCACACCACCGCCTCTCTCGGTGAAGGACATGGCGTCGCTGAAGGAGTTCTGGCAGTATTCCATCGACGCGGTGAAGAACAGCGGGGTGGAGAATCTGTGGCAGGTGTCGTTCCGGGGAAAGACAGACCAGCCCTTCTGGTCGGTGTTCGTCGACGCGCCGGAGTCTGACGCGGAGCGCGGGAAGGTCATCACCGAGATGGTGAACACGCAGTATGAGATGATACGCGAGTCGACAGGAGAGGACAATCCGTTCGTGAGAATGACCTTCTACGACGAGATATCGTCGCTCCTCGCAGCCGGACACATACAGCCGCCTACGGCTACCAACATGCTATGGACATTCGTGGCAGGACGCCGCGACCACTATCCCTACGACGACCTCGTGGCTTGGAACAACGAGGATAACGTGAAGCTGGGCTACTACATGAACCTTCAGTTCTACTCCACGGGGGCGCATCTTGCTCCGGCAGAGGGTCCGTGGAAGATGGAGGACAACTACCGCTACGTGCAGTCGAAGGGTCCTCTCACGTTCAGTGTGGTGAACGCGGGCAACCTGCGTGAGTTTCTCATGGAGATGAGTGCCAACGCCGCGATGATGTGGAACGCGGAAACCTACGACACCGACACCTTCCTCGCCTCGTTCTGCAGCCAGTATTTCGGTGAGGAACATGCCACCGAGGCTGCCGGAATAATACACGACTTCTACTATTCGTACTGGAATCAGAAGAAGAGCGACTTCCCCGGAGGGTTCGACCGTCAGTATGTCTTCCAGGACCTGAGGCACGCGCAGGTGATAAAACAGATAAACGACGCGTGGAACAGCTACTCGGACAATCCGCTGAAGGAGATAGGTTATGAGAGCGTTCCGGGCCGCACGTTCCGCATAGAGGGCGACAATCAGGTGCAGAGCATCATCGACGGCACGGCGGCGGAGATGGAGGCGTTTGCCGATGTGGCTGACCGCTGCGACCGGCTTATGCCGCTCCTGCCCGCTGACAGGCAGACTTTCTTCTACGACCACGTGGCGGCATACGCCCATTACATGGCTCATCTGAGCGCGGCGACCCATTACTTCACACACGCCTACAAACATCCTGACAGCCGGTTTGACGACCTCTCCCGCGCGCTTACTGAGATGAAAGCCGCCAAGGCTGCGCTCACTGCGTCGGAGCATGACGTGTTCGATGGTTGGTACGACACGGACGACAAGTTCGACATGGACGGCAAGATAGACATAATACGCTCGCGCCTCGCCGAGAACGAGGACCTCACGCTCACCCGCCAGCTCATAAACAACTACGACTTCGAGCTGAACCACAACGGACAGCAGAACCCGTCAGGCAACATCGAGCGCGGCATTCCCTACGGATGGGAGTCGGAAGGCACGCTGAAAAAGGGTGCCAACGGACTCGACTCATACGGAATAAACCAGGACGCGAAGAATCCCCACGGGCTCAACGTGTGCTGGATAAACTCCGTACCGATGCCCGACAAGTTCACACTCTATCAGACCATACCCGCCGAGAAGCTCGGAGCGGGCACCTACCGGGTGGCTTGCCGCCTGTGGGTGGAGGTGAACAAGAAGACGTCGTGCCGCCTCTTCGCCAACGACAACGTGCAGTATTACGGATATAAAAGCGACTATACTAACCTGCTTACCGAAGGCGAGCATGCCGACTACGCCGGATATGCCGGAGGAAACACGTCGGACATCGTGCTGAAAGAGATGGAGGTGACGGTGGACATAGCCGACGGCGAGGACCTCACAATAGGCATAAAGACAGGCAACAGGAAGAACAACGGCACCGTGGCTACCGACAACGCGGGATGGTTCAAGGTGGATTTCTTCCGCATCCACCGCCTCACGCCCACCTCGATAGATGACGCGCAGACCGCTGCCGCCTCCCCCGCGCCCGAGGGAATATACTCTCTCGACGGACAGCTCGTGAGCCGCGACAACACTACGGAGGCTCCGCTGAAACGCGGGATATACATCATCGGTGGAAAGAAGAAGGCTGTGAGATGAGCGCAGAACGGCATGGATGCATGACGCCATGCCACACCCCATAACGCCGCCGCTACGGAACGATACAGCCGTGGCGGCGGTTTTTTTACACCGGAAAAGCCAAATCGCCTTATCCGTATTCCGTTCTGACGCCATACATGTTTTGTCTCTGTTTCGTAGAATATGCGGTGTGGTATGTCGGGAGTTTGCCAGTGTGCAAATCATATCGTCTCCCATTAATAATGATGGTGGCGTCCGCCCTGTAGAGTCGCAATATTTTGCGCCTCCCGAGGAGTTATTGTCAGTGAGCCGTATTGATAATATGCCTTTGACAGTTGCGCCCACTCGCGTCTCACGAGCAGTAAAACACGACAACAACAGACATATAATCGCCTCGGTCAATAGCGTATCCTTGTTTGTGAGACGCAAGATTTTGCGTCTCTACTTTAGTCGTCCCTTAAAAAGCCCATTTTTGCGAGATATTGTTCACAGACAGTATCTC
>ERZ779850.3074-NODE-3074-length-12316-cov-4.077318_pt1 | contig 12316 bp, 10 predicted proteins | sample MGYA00511249_ERZ779850 | MGnify/ENA primary metagenome ERZ779850 (study PRJEB29588, sample SAMEA2162475) | human gut metagenome | biome: human gut; feature: human-associated habitat; material: faeces | place: Denmark | collected 2008/2010 ...
GTTACTTTGCAACCGAAAGGTATCGGTCAGGCTAACCAAGCCCCCGCTGCCGGGAGCGTTCCAATCTCTGCTAACTCCAATCTGTCCGTAGGCGGATTTTTATTTGCACTGGCAAATAGCAAGGTGTGTTCTAAGCAGCTTACAATTCTTTCAGCAGCTTTGAACGCCTTGCCCGGACGAAGCCGGGATAGGGTCACTCCGAAGTCGTAACCCTTTAAAAAAAGAAGCATGAAACAGAAAAATGAAAATGCGCCCCGTCCGGGTGGCGCAGGACGCAAGCCCAAAGCAGATCCGGCAGTGTTCAGGTACTCTATCAGCTTCAATGCGATAGACCACGCCCGCTTTTTGGCATTGTTCGACCAGTCCGGTATGCGCACGAAAGCACACTTTATCACCGCCCGCATCTTCGGCGAACCGTTCAAAGTGATTAAAATCGACAAGGGGGCAGTAGAATATTATACCCGGCTGACCGCTTTATATTCACAGTATCGAGGTATCGCCGTGAATTACAATCAGGTGGTAAAGGCTCTCAATACCAATTTTTCAGAGAAGAAAGCACTCGCATTTCTCTATAAACTGGAAAAGGCAACGATGGAACTTGCCGACCTGAACCGCCAAATTATTGAACTGACACGTGAGTTTGAAACAAGATGGTTGCAAAGATAAGTGTAGGCAGTTCCCTGTTCGGTGCGCTTTCCTACAACCAAAACAAGGTCGATGAAGAACAGGGAAAGGTACTTTTAAGTAACCGGATGTTCGAGAGCGAGGACGGGAATTTCAGCATCCGGCGGTGTATGGAATGTTTCGATATGCACCTGCCCGCAGACCTGAAAACGGAAAAGCCGATTATCCATATCTCCCTGAACCCGCACCCGGACGATGTGCTTTCCGATAGCCAGCTTGCGGATATTGCCAAAGAGTATATGGATAAGCTGGGGTACGGCAATCAGCCGTATATGGTTTACAAGCACGAAGATATTGCAAGACACCATATACATATCGTTTCCATCCGTGTAGATGATACGGGTAAAAAGATAAACGACAAGTTCGAGCATATCCGCAGCAAGCAAATCACCCGTGAACTGGAACAGAAGTACGGGCTGCATCCGGCAGAAAAAAAACAGGCAGCCGAACGCCCGGAGCTTAAAAAGGTGGACTACCGGGCAGGGGACGTAAAGCACCAGTTATCCAATACGGTGAAAGCCCTTGCCGGAGCTTACCGTTTCCAAAGTTTCACCGAGTACAAAGCGTTGCTATCTATATATAATGTACAGGCGGAAGAAGTGAGAGGAGAAGTGAACGGCAAACCTTATAACGGCATTGTCTATTCAGCGACCAATGACAAGGGAGAAAAGCAGGGAAACCCGTTCAAATCTTCCTCTTTGGGAAAGTCGGTAGGTTACGAAGCCATCCAAAGGCACATCAAGAAATCCACAAAGGACATTCAGGACAAGAACCTGAAAGAGCGTACCCGCCGGACGGTCGCCGCAGTGATACAATCCGCCCATAATCGTAAGGAACTGGAACAAGAACTGAAAAAGAAAGGCATAGACGTTCTTTTCCGGCAGAACGATACGGGCAGGATATACGGTGTAACATTCATCGACCATGAAAACCGTACCGTCCTGAACGGTTCACGGTTGGGAAAGGACTTTTCTGCCAATGTGTTCAACAACCTGTTTTCCGGCTCCCGTACTTTGACGGGAAACAGCAAACAGGAAATGCAGGAACACACGCCGGAATATAACCCGACCGGACACCTTGAAAATACAGGTAAAGCCATTGCGGGACTGTTCAGCCTGTTATCCGGCGGGAATGATACACCGTCCGATAACAGCCAAGTTCCGCCACCCAAGAAGAAAAAGAAGAAGAAACAAAAACGTATTTAGTAATCCTAAAAATTCAATTATGCAAAACGAAGATGATTTAAGAGGACTGGCAAAAGTCATGGACTTTATGCGGGCAATCAGTATTTTATTTGTAGTGATAAACATTTACTGGTTTTGTTACCAGTCGTTCCGGGAGTGGGGTATCAATATCGGGGTAATCGATAAAATCCTGCTGAACTTCCAGCGTACCGCCGGGTTGTTCTCCAATATCCTGTACACCAAACTTTTTTCGGTGGTGTTCCTTGCGCTTTCCTGTTTGGGTACAAAAGGAGTGAAAGAGGAAAAAATCACATGGAATAAGATTTATGTGTTCCTGACAATCGGTTTTATCCTGTTTTTCCTGAATTGGTGGCTGTTGGTTCTGCCGTTGCCACTGGCGGCAAACACGGCATTGTATATCTTTACCATGACAGCCGGGTATCTTTCCCTGTTGGCTGCCGGAGTATGGATTTCCCGCCTATTGAAAAATAACCTGATGGATGATGTATTTAATTTGGAAAATGAAAGTTTCGCACAGGAAACACGCCTGATAGAAAACGAATATTCCATTAACTTGCCGACCCGTTTCTACTATAAAAAGAAGTGGAACGATGGGTGGATAAACGTTGTAAACCCGTTCAGGGCAAGCATGGTTTTAGGCACACCCGGTTCGGGAAAATCGTATGCGATAGTCAATAATTACATAAAACAGCAAATCGAAAAAGGCTTTGCTGTTTATATTTATGACTATAAATTTCCTGACCTTTCGGAGATAGCTTACAATCACTTAATCAGTCATTTAGACGGGTATAAGGTGAAGCCTAAATTCTATATGATTAACTTTGATGACCCACGTAAAAGTCACCGATGCAACCCGATAAATCCGGCGTTTATGACAGACATATCGGACGCATACGAAGCCAGCTATACCATCATGTTAAACCTTAATCGCAGTTGGATAACCAAACAGGGGGACTTCTTTGTGGAAAGCCCGATTATCCTGCTGGCTTCTATCATTTGGTTTTTGAAAATATATCAGGGTGGTAAGTATTGTACATTCCCGCACGCTATCGAGTTCCTGAACAAGAAATATGCTGATACATTCACTATTTTAACGAGTTATCCCGAACTGGAAAACTACCTTTCACCATTTATGGACGCATGGGAATCGAATGCGCAAGACCAGTTACAGGGGCAGCTTGCAAGTGCTAAAATCCCGCTTTCCCGTATGATAAGCCCGGCTTTATATTGGGTAATGACAGGTGATGATTTTTCATTGGATATAAACAACCCGGAAGAACCTAAGATATTGGTAGTAGGCAACAATCCCGACCGTCAAAATATCTATTCCTGTGCTTTGGGATTGTATAATTCCCGTATCGTGAAGCTGATAAACAAGAAGCACCAACTCAAAAGTTCCGTAATCATAGATGAATTACCGACCATCTATTTTCGGGGACTGGATAACCTGATAGCAACGGCAAGAAGCAACAAGGTAGCGGTCTGTTTGGGCTTTCAGGATTTCAGCCAGTTACGCCGGGATTATGGGGATAAGGAAAGCAAAGTTATCGAAAACACAGTGGGTAATATATTTAGCGGTCAGGTGGTTTCTGAAACGGCAAAAACACTTTCAGACCGTTTCGGAAAGGTACTGCAAAAACGCCAAAGCATGACTATCAACCGGAATGATAAATCAACCTCTATCAGTACGCAGATGGATAGCCTGATACCACCCAGTAAAATATCCAACTTAACACAGGGTATGTTTGTGGGTGCGGTCAGTGACAATTTCGATGAACGGATAGAGCAGAAAATATTCCATGCGGAAATTGTGGTGGATAACGAGCAAGTGAAACGGGAAACAGCCAACTACAAGAAGCTGCCCCAAATTATAGATTTCCGGGACGAGGACGGGAACGACCGGATGCAGGAAGAAATACAGGCAAATTACAACCGGGTCAAGCAGGAAGTCCAGCAGATTGTAGAGGATGAAATCACCCGTATAAAAAATGACCCTGAATTACGGTATTTGATAAAGGATGAGAACTAAAATATATACCCCAATTTTCCAACTAATAACTGGAAAACTGGGGTACTTTTAGTATGTTGATTATTTCTGCAACTGATGATTGTAGATTATGTCAAACTTTATTCCTCTTTATTAGGAAGAATTGAAGCTAATTCCTCTTCCACATTAATTCCATAAGCAACCGCTATTTGAGCTATCATAATTCCAAATGTACCTCTTAACTCACCTAAAGCTGAATTGAATTTCCAGCTACTTATACAATCGTAATTATTTATATATAAACGAACATCTTTATCCTTGTCTGAAAATTGATTTAAGAATTTCCGGGAGGCTTTTCGCATTGCGCTAACAAACCCATAAAGTTGAGTATCAGGCGAAATTTCCTGAATTTTATCTGTCAAATAATGCCTAATTTCAATAATAGAGCGAACACAATGGTCGGGACACTCTTGTTCATATAGATTATATAATACTCTTCTATCCTCTAAAAAGCGAATGATTCTATTTGCTTTCGTTCGGTCAATTTCGGTTGGATTCCATGATATGCCAAAAAATGGACAACTAATCCCAGTAAGACGTTCTCTTATATCTGTAAAGTTCATATCGGTTATTTACCAAGTTTCTAATTTCCTGACATTATCCACTATTCTATCTGCTGCCACACGATTATTAGCATATATTTTTATTTCTTCTTCAATCGTTTTTTTGTCGAAGTCTAATTTATCCAATAAAAAGTTATGCTTTATTTCAAAAAGTTGAAATATATCATCCCAAGTCATTGCATAAATCTCAAATTGCTCTTTGATATGGACTAAAAATCTTTTATTTTTATCTTGAAACGCTTTATATTGGTCTTTTATAAAGTCATCCACTTTATTACTTACAACAAAAAATTTCCATGAACGCATTTGACTATTAAAACGTTCTTCCCCTTTTATCAAATCTAAATAGTCTTCAATTTGTCGGAATTGTTTTTTTCCAATCGTAACAGTCGGTCGTTTTAATTCGACGATTACATTTTCTTCCAACATATTTGAAAAATCAGTTGTATCAGCTACCTTATGCTTTCTACACATAAAAATATCGGGTCGCCTATTATGTTCAGGAGAATTAATTTGTTCTTTCTTTTCTTCTCCATCCAGTACATACAGATAATTGGATAATGCTTTTTCAAATGTTTCATCCGCTGAAACTAAGTGAAATTGTTCTCCAAAAAGCCAATAATTATCTTCTATTGCTAATTGGATATGCTCTCGTTCAGTAGAAAACTTCTTTAAGTCAAAAACAAGATTCCTTAATTGCTCAACAACCTCACACCTGTTTTTTATCATTTTTATTGTCCGCAATATGCGGCTTAATGAAGTTGTTCTTAATGTTTGGGCTAACTGTACTCTTTCTTCTGTTGAGATAGAAACAATACTATTCAATATCGAGAGTATATTTTCTCTTTCGTCTGTATCTAAAAGAAGATTCAAAAAACCAACGCAAGTTTGCGATTGTTCTCTCTTGAGCCCTTTAAAAATTTTAGGCTGTATGCAATAGATCTCTTTGATTACATTAAGTAAATCTTGTTTGCGTTCTTTTTCATATTTATTATCTCTGAATACAGGTAATATGCCGTTCCTGTCATAATCTGCGATTAATTTATTGGCGGCATCTTCTTTTACAAATCTTTTTTCTCTTTCCCTTAATAAAGTAAGAAGTCTCTTTTTTAGGATTTTATATGTTTCATCAGATTGGTTTTTTACTCCGTCCAATCTTGGATAAGGTTTTTCTTCAAAAATAAAATTGTCAAAATAGGGGGAAACTATGTACAAACTATGAAAGAAGTTAATTGCATTGTTATTAAATGATGTCAGTTCCTTACCTAATTCAAATTTATCACTTTTCAAATAATAGTAATAAAATTTATCTCCGATGTTCTTTTCCCATCTAATATAGGAGATTTCAAAATCATAATCAGAAATTGTTTCATTAATAGTTTCGGATTCTGCAATTAAATATTCATAATCAATTGCATTCCCATTCATGGTTAGTGTATAACCTTTCTCTTTATTCAGATACAAAAACCAACCAAATTCCTGTGCAAGAAATTCACTAAAAGATGGAGCATAAAAATGTCCGGCTGAAAAATCTTTTAAATCATGGAAAAACACGTCTGTACCAGTAGTTCCAGATGTTATCTTTTGCTTGTTATCAGTTTCGTAATGGTCTTTATCCCCTGCACTGATTGTTATTTCATATTGGAGAATTGAATCATCTTCCGCTTTATATCGTGTTTTCCAAATAGCTTTGGAACAAAAATTAATAAAAGAAAAACGTCCTTTTCCTTTTTTCCCTCTAACATCAGAAGTTCTTTGATACGATTGTTGTTTCTGTGAATCAAGAAATGCTCCAAAGGTTGATGCAATCGTAGATAAGTTTATACCCTCTCCATTATCTGATATGACAAAATAGGAAATATGTCCTAATTCGTTGGCTTCAAACTGAATATCAACATTGGATGCTTTAGCATCAAAACTATTCCAAATATATTCCGCAATAGCTAACCTATAATCGGATGGGATTCCGGCATTATCAATGCTCTTATCACTTGTTGTAACTTTGCTTCTCATATTTTATTTTTTCTAAAAATTTCAAATTTGATTAATCTTCCATGTATGCTTTCCACTGTGCTAATAGCTTTTTCTATTGATGGCATTTTTTGTTTGTCGAAAGCCAGTTTCTTCAAATCGGAAGTGTACGCCACCATAATTTCAGGCTTTGCCATCATTTCTTTTGCTGACTTAAAAATAGGAGCATCAGCCAGCGATAAATGCGACTTAGAATTTTTGTTCAGCCCATCTTCAACCGTTACCCAGTACATGGCTTCCAAAAATTCCTCCGATTGCAAATACTGGTTATATTCAGAAGTGTGGAACAACTGGCATAAATCGTAAATATCTCGGATATGCTTTGCCAGTAAATTTACAGCATCTTCGTTGTAAGACAATTTGACAAGTCTTGAAATTTTATCGCAGATGGTTTTTCTTGGATTGATACATTGTATCTTGAAACCATCCAGTTCATATTCCTGAATCAAATCCTGTCGTTCTATATTTTCCAAAAAAGCGGTGATAATTGCTTTGATAATACGAGTATCAGCCGGATAATACATTTGCTTTTTATCGGATAAATCACAGGATTTTATTTCTACTTCCAAATTTTCTTTCAGTCCAACACCCTTAAAAACATTCTCATAAGAAAAAAGCAATTTACGGAAGTTTCCACCTGTTTCGGATAATTCTTCACGGTATATGCTAGCGTTTTGTTCTATTATGAATTTGGATAGCTTCTTATTCAATGTTTTTTCCGCTTGTTTGGATGCTGCTGTATTTCCGGTAAAAACGAACAAATCCAAATCTTCCGAAAAGCGTTCTATCAAGCCATAAGCTTTTGATAAAGATGTTCCACCTTTGAAGAATACCTTTTCCTTATATTCGGACAAAGCAATCTCTTTGAGTATTTTGCATACCCAATAATCCTTTTCTATATGTGACTGTTCGTAACCGAAATGGTCTGCTGCCAATGCGATTAACTCTTTGAATATTTCTTTATCCGAATGTAAATCCATACAGTATTACGTTGTTTTATAATTCAAATTAAACCTTGTGGTAGGTAGAACGGTATTAGCAATTTTCCGCTGCAAGTCGTACTGCCCCATCTCACCCAGTATATCCGCTACTATCTTTCGTACACGAGGTGGGTAATCTTTCGCCAAAGATACTACTTTTATAAGTTCCTGTATTGAAAAGCTATTGAAATATTGGTTCTTAATACGCTCATATATATCTTTTTGCGTGCTTCCGGGAATATGTTTTATATCTTTGACGGCATCCAATAACCGCAAATAAGGGATATTCGTTTCATCGTGGTAGGCAGCAGTATAGGATTTTACACATTCCACATCCAAATTCTTAAACCGAAAGCGACGTACAGGATTGAGGGTTGCCACCGTAATGGTAGTTGCCACTTGTTCGGTCAACCCCATTTTATTATAAATATATGCTCCAGTGATATAGCCATCCAGTTTTTGGGTAATATAGCGGAATTGTTCATCCTGATATACCGGTAATGTTCCTAATCCCAAAGCCGATTTACGAGGACGGAAATAAGCCCCTTTCTCAACCCGCATCAGTATGCCTTTTTTACTCTGTTCCGAAAGGAAGACAGCCACATTCGCCAATTTGTCATTGGGAAACGATAAATCCCGGAATGTAAATATACGTCCGACATCTATTTGCTCAATTTGCTGCAATATTTCTTTTCTAAATGAAGTCATAGCTTTTATTTTTCTGCAAAGTTAATATATTATGTTTTTACATGCAAATACATAACAAATAATTCACTAAAAATATTTTATACGAGACAAATGAAGCCAAACGGGGACTAATGAAGCCACCTGTTCCCAAATCCTTAAATATACTCTATTTCATCCGTACTTTTACTTCCGAAAATTTTATTTATTCACTAAAATTCAAAACATTATGGATGTAAACACAGCCAACAAATCCACCACTGACGAACAGATGATGGATATTCTTCTTGTACTGGATAAGGAGAAAAAGACAATCAGCGCAGTAAAAGGCGTAGATGAAAACGGGGAACTCCAAACCGTACCACCGGAGAACAACAGCGAACTTCTGAAATTCGACCGTCACGGTGATTTCTTTTCCAACTTCTTTTCCAACATGATGAACCAGTTGAAGAACCCGACCCGCTTCAACTTCTTCAAAATCCCGAAGTTGGAACTTCCCAAAATCGAGCCGATAATCAGGGATAACTTCAACAACCCTACACCGGAAAATGAAGCGGGCATAGAGCGTTACCGGGTGACACCTGAAATCGTGAAGCAGGAAGTGAAGAAAGAGCAGCAGGAACCCCAAAACGGGCAGCTGCCAGCCAAAGAAGCGGGAACAACGGCACAAGCACCGCAGCAACCTGACAAAAGCAAGTATGTTATCGACCCGGATAAAGTGGACTGGGAAGCCCTGAAAAACTTCGGGCTATCCAAAGAACAGCTTGAAAAGGCAAAGGCTTTAGAACCCATGTTAAGGGGGTACAAGTCACCCGGAGCGTTCACCATTTCGGGAAACTACAATTCCGCCATTATGAAGATGGACGCACGCCTATCTTTCCGGCACGACAAGGACAGGAATGTGGTTTTGGCGATACACGGCATCCGCCAAAAGCCGGAACTTGAACGCCCGTTCTTCGGACATGAATTTTCCAAAGAGGACAAAGCCAATCTTCTTGAAACGGGAAACATGGGACGCATAGTAAACCTGAAAAACTATATCACGGGAGAAATGATACCCTCTTTCGTCAGCGTGGATAAGGTGACAAATGAACTTGTTTCCATGCGTGCAAGCAGTGTCCAAATACCGGATGAAATAAAGGGTGTCAAACTTAGTAAGGAACAACAGCAAGCCTTACGGGAGGGAAAAGGAGTATTCCTTGAAAATATGATTTCCAACCGTAAAAATCCCTTTTCCGCAACCGTTCAGGTCAATGCGGATAAGAAAAGTCTGGAATTTATCTATCCCAATGCCAAACAGTCACAGGAGCAACGGCAGAAACAGGAACAGGAAAACAACCTTGTCACCAGTGACGGTGTAACCATACCCAAGAGCATTTCAGGAATAGAGCTATCCCGCCAGCAACAGCAGGATTTAGTCAATGACAAAACCATCTTTGTTGCCGGGCTGAAAGACAAGAGAGGGGTCGAATACGATGCTTACATTCAGGTGAACCACGACAAGAAGAAGTTAGGCTTTTATAGTGACAATCCCAGTTTTGACCGTTCTGCCGTGAAAGAAATTACCCCGGCAAGCAAGAACCGCACACAGGTAGCGGTCAATTCGGAGGGCAAGACCAACGAAGCCACCAAGAAAGTGAAAGAACCCTTGAAAAAAGGTCAGGACAAGCCCACTGAAAAACAAAAGACTAAACAGGATAAAAAGGAGAAGCAGGAGCAGACGGACAAGCCCAAACAAAGCAGGGGACGCAAAAGATGATAGTGGTATTAATCCTTATCCCGGTTGTCGGTTTCGCCCTGTTTATCTTCACCTATTACAAAACAGACTGGAAAGCCATAGACAAGCAGAACCGACAATTTTATGTAGATGGCTATCACATCTATTATGACCGGAAAATCCTAAGACAAAAAGAAGTAGAACAATTAAAATCGAAATTAGAATGATTGCAGTAATCGGAGAAAAACCAAGTGTGGCAAGGGACATTGCCCGTATTTTAGGAGCGAATGAAAAACAGGATGGCTATCTTTCAGGTAACGGGTATCTCGTTACCTGGGCGTTCGGCCATCTTGTAGGTTTGGCAATGCCGGAAGCATACGGCATACAGAGTTTTCGCAGGGAAAGTCTGCCTATTATCCCGGATAATTTTCAACTTACACCCCGGCAAGTGAAAGCGGAAAAAGGGTACAAGGCAGACCCCGGCGCATTGAAACAGCTAAAGGTAATCAAAGAGGTATTCGACCAGTCGGACAAGATTATAGTCGCCACCGATGCAGGGAGAGAGGGGGAACTTATCTTTCGCTACATCTACCAGTATATTGGATGCAACAAGCCTTTTGTCCGTTTATGGATAAGCAGTCTTACGGACAAGGCAATCCGTGAGGGACTGCAAAACCTGAAAGCCGGTAGCCTGTATGATAACCTTTTCCTTTCGGCACAGGCACGCAGCGAAGCCGATTATTTAATTGGCATAAACGGTACACAGGCTTTAAGTGTGGCAGCCGGACAAGGCATTTTTTCTTTGGGACGGGTACAGTCGCCCACGTTGGCGATGATATGTACCCGCTTTTTAGAGAACAAGAACTTTGTTCCGCAAAAGTATTGGCAACTGAAATTGCAGACAACTAAGAACAATGTAACTTTTACGGCACTATCCACAGAAAAGTACGATACGCAGCAGCCCGCCATCGACACGCTGCAAAGGATAAAGGATGCGGAAACGGTACAGGTGAAAACCATAGAACGTAAGGAAGTGAACCAAGAACCGCCCTTGCTCTATGATTTAACTACGCTCCAAAAAGAAGCGAATACGAAACTGAATTTTTCCGCAGACAAAACCTTATCCATCGCACAAAAGTTATACGAGGGTAAACTAATCAGCTACCCCCGAACCGGAAGCCGTTATATCCCACAGGACGTATTCGAGGAAATCCCGGAACGGTTTATTAATTTGGAACAGTACGCCCGTTTTGCCGGGTATGCCGCCGGAATGAAAGGTAAATCCTTAAATTCCCGTTCCGTGAACGATGGCAAGGTGACAGACCACCACGCCTTGATTGTGACTGAAAATCTGCCCGGTAAAATGGAAACGGACGAACAGGCAGTTTATGAACTCATAGCCGGACGGATGTTGGAAGCCTTTTCTGAAAAATGCGTCAAAGACATTACCAGTGTAACGCTGGAATGTGCAGGGTCGCTTTTCACGGTCAAAGGCTCTGTAACCAAGTCCGCCGGATGGCGTGCCGCATTCGGCGAGAAAGAAGAAACGGAAGATAACACCACCTTACCCGCCATACAGGACGGGGACAGTCTGCCGCTTTCCGCCATTGAGCTGTTGGAGAAACAGACCAAGCCCAAGCCGTTACACACGGAAAGCAGTTTGCTTTCTTCAATGGAAACGGCAGGTAAGGAACTGGAAAACGCAGACATGAAAGCCAGCATGAAAGATATGGGTATAGGCACGCCCGCAACACGGGCAGCTATCATCGAAACACTGTTTACCCGCCAGTATATCGTCCGGGAGAAAAAGAACCTTGTCCCGACTGAGAAAGGTCTTGCCGTTTACAACATCATCCGGGACAAGAAGATAGCAGACGTTGAAATGACAGGGATGTGGGAAAATACGCTTGCCAAAATAGAAAGCGGGGAAATGAACCCCGATACGTTCCGCAAAGGTATCGAAGTGTATGCACGGCAAATCACGGCTGAACTTTTGGACGTTCAGCTTTCTTTCGCTTCGGGTAGTGGTTGCATTTGCCCGAAATGTAAAACAGGACGTATCTTGTTTTATCCGAAAGTCTCCAAATGTTCCAATGTGGATTGTTCCGTTACCATCTTCCGCAACAAGAGCGAAAAGCAACTAACAGACAAACAGATTACCGAACTGGTGACTACTGGGAAAACCGGGCTAATCAAAGGCTTTAAAAGCAGGAACGGCAAAGTCTTTGACGCTTCACTTGCCTTTGACGACCAGTTTAATGTTACTTTCGTGTTCCCCGAAAAGAAAGGCAAACCGAAGAAGTAAAATGAAAATCGCTATATTTGCCACAGAAAGTTTCATTATAGATAGATTATAATTGAAATTTTTGTGGTTGAAGCACCCGGAGGGACACCGGGTGCTTTTT
>ERZ779850.3102-NODE-3102-length-12203-cov-24.164718_pt1 | contig 12203 bp, 12 predicted proteins | sample MGYA00511249_ERZ779850 | MGnify/ENA primary metagenome ERZ779850 (study PRJEB29588, sample SAMEA2162475) | human gut metagenome | biome: human gut; feature: human-associated habitat; material: faeces | place: Denmark | collected 2008/2010 ...
TTTTGTTACAGCAGCGAAGGTCATATTTTTTATTCTTTGGAGCAATACGTCAAAAAATGCTTACGTACAATCTTCTTCTATGGCTTCCTGAACCACTCATAGAATGCCCTGTATGGAATGGGATGTTGTTGCTAATGCAGGACGAGTTGATGGTAACTCCTTCAGGCTTACCCTCCATCTTATAGAGGGAGGAACTAGAGTCTTTCAAAGTCTTTTCCACTAAACATAATCTTTCAAGTTTTAAGTTTAGCACGAAAGTATAGGAAAAAGCTATGCTAGTCAATATGCCAGGATGATTACCTTACTATTTGTTTATTGTTTTAATTAATATTCCAGACAATTTTCTTTTGATGAACATACGCTCAGAAGCTGTACATCCTATCAAGTACACACATCCGGATATACATAGCACACACATTATACACACTATAAAAAACGAACTCCATTGTCCATGTACAGTGATGTCTGTTATATAGGGTAGCCATGGCGAAAGAAATACAACAAATGCGATTGGCTTTAAAACAGACCTAACATAATCGCCCAGCTTCATGTTTATCATTGGTAACACGATTCGCAGTCTTGCGTACTGAGTGCACAATTCAACGGCAATGTGTACAACAAACACATATTCTGGACGTATGCCAAAGAATTTCAGCAAAATATAGGCAATTGGTACGATGGTCAATAACATTGTACCTTCTATCAATTGGAATTTTTTCAGTTTTCCTGTTGCATGTACTGACACGATTATCGGATTAGATAATGTGTAAAGCAATCCCACAATAAGTATAAGACGGAGAAAGGTTACCGTATGTTCAGGAACGATTCCTAGCCATAACTTGAGCACAAATTCAGCCTTAAACATCAATGGAAGAACAATAAAAAATAAAATGTAAAATGAAAATTTAGAACTTTTTACCAATAAGCGGTGCATATTGTCAAAATCTCCCTGTGCATAATTCTTCGTCAATTGAGGATTAAGTGCCATTTGGAAATTATTGCAAAACTGCTGGCATACACCTTGTACTTGTACCGCTATGCCTCGTGCAGCATTTACTGTAGGCCCAAAGAAGATGTTAAGCAATATATTGAGACCCTGTGTGTATCCTATTGCAGCTAGATTTCCATTCATAGTCCATCCGGCAAATGCAAAAATCTCTCGAAACAGTTTGCCGTCGTATCTTAGACGAGTATGTGTTTCTTCGAAATGCCGAGAACAATATGCACCATAAACAATACGATCGAATGCCTGAATGCAAAAAAATAATATTGCATAGATTATTAATTTATCGTATGGAATAATTACTAATAGATAAACTATTAATAATTTAAGAATTGCATCAGCAATGCTTATATATGCGAAGGCTGACATCTTCTCGTGCGCGATGATTGTCGCATTATAGGGAACATTAATAACCGCTAAAATAAAAGAAAGTATAGAGAACTGGTAAACCCACATGGCTGCAATTTCACGTTCCGGGGGGATTTGTAATTGAGTGGACATGAACCATAGGCCTAATGTTTCGCCGAGCACTAGCACGATGGCTGCGAGAATATAATGGATACTCAGAATGTTTCCGAATGTCTTTTTCAAGGCTATCATATCGCCTTTTCCCAAATCATAAGTAATATAACGAGATGAAGCTGCGCTCAATGATCCTGTAAGAAATCCCAGCATAGTAATTACACCGCCTACTACATTGTTGATACCATAATCTACAATACCTAATGTGCTAAGTACAACTCTTGAGGTATATAGACTAATGAGCAACATGAAGAACATACGTATATATAGTAACAGGGTGTTCTTGGCTATTCGGTTGTTGTTTGCAGAAATATCTGTCACGATAACATTTAGAATTAAAATAAAATATATGAATAACTATGTAATTAGTTTTTTCTAAAGGTATGATTGGAGAGATAGGATTATCGTATTTGCATTAACATATTTGATAAATTAAGTTAGAATTGTTTCTTTAATTTTTTCCAATACTCTTGTCCTAATAATTTCCATACTCCAGTACCACAAACCGCTAAGAATACAACTCCTATTAGAATCACTTTCCGGCTTGTTCCTGAAGGTTCCAAAGGAACAGTAGCCGGTTCCACTACAGCAAACACCGGTTTTTCTTCCTGTATTTTTGCACGTGCCATTTGCAATTGTTGTGCTACCTGGCTATATACCTGATAGGCCAGGTTCATATCGTTTTGTAAACGTTCTTGTTCGGCACGTACGCTTTGTAGAGCGATATTGCGGTTGCTGTCGAAATATTGCGCATATTTGCTCTGTGTCTCGTAGTATTCCTGTTGGCGTTCTTTGTAGAGCTGTTCCAGGTAGGCACAGTCCTCTTTCGCTTTCTTGATGCGGTAGTCGATGATATATTGCTGGAGTTTGGCTACTACGCTGTCGGCTACAATGGCGGTTACTTTCGGGTCTTGCAGTGTAACACTGATTGTAGCCATGGCTGTTTTATTATCTACGTCAGCTGTAAGCACTTTTCTCAGTCCTTCTACCTTTTCAGACTCCTCTTTTGTTAGTTGAAAAGGATTCAAAACAGATGCTGTATCGACTTTTTCTGTAAAAATGGATTTGATGGCTCCAATTGCCATACCTGGAGTTTTTATGATATATCCCCACCACGGAGTTTTCTGTTCATCCATGTAAGCTACCAGAGTAGTATCCAGTTCCCCATCGAGTGTCTGTACACGGGTATTGAAAAGTTCCAAAATAAATGGGGTAGAGGCTACGATATCTGGAGCCAAAGTCGCATTCAGTGCATCGGGGCTGTTGCTGGTTGCAGCTCCGCCCAAGAAGGAAGAGGCCAAGCTGGCAAGTCCTCCGCCTGCTTTATCTCCTCCCATTTCAGGAGAGAGGGTGACGGTTACGGTGTATTGCTTGGGGATGCTCAGGGCAATGATGATGCCCAGTACCACGCCTACGCCGGCTGCCTTGTAGAGTGTCTTGCGGATGGCGATGATTTTACGCAGTATCTCCATCCAGTCTATATCGAGTTCATCGTTTTCCGGTTTCTGTACGTCCGGATGCTGATAGTTTTTGTTTTCGCTCATAGATGCTTTATATAGAAAAGGCTACAGTCTGCGCGGCTTGGTGGGTGAGAAAAGTTGCAATAAGATGTACCTTGCCGTGCTTCCTGTAGCTGTATGATTGTAAATAAGATAATCAGTGGTTTATTTAATCAATGCCGTAATGGCAGCAGTCATAGTTGCCAGTGAGGCTACGGAACTTGTCAAGCCGACAAGGTTGCCGATGTTGAACTGCTTCTTGCGCTTGCTGGGCACGATGATTTCGCAGCCGGGTTCCATCTGTTTCTTGCCGCTGCCTTTCACCTGGGCTATCTGGCCGTTCATGTAGATGATGAATTTCTTGCTCTTCTTGGCGTTCTGGCCGTAGCCGCCTGCCTGGTTGATGTAGTATTTCACGCCTTCGCCTTCCTGATAGGATACGGTGTTCGGCATCATCACGGCGCCGTCTATCTTCACGGTGTTGTTGTATTCGGGCACGCTGATCACGTCGCCTGCACGCAACACGATGTCGGCATCGCTGCCGGGGTTGGCAAGGGCGGCTTCCAGGTCGATGCCTACCGTAAAGGTGCTTTGTACGTTGATGCCCAAGGAGTCCATCATGGCGTCGCCTACCTGACGGCGGAGCAGGTTCACTACATCTTGCATACGCTTGATTTCTTCTTCATTTGCCACACGGGTAAGCTTGGCTCCCTTTACGTAGGCAAACTGAGTGGCACCTCCTGCCTTGGCGATGATGCTGCTGATGCGTTCGTTCTTGCTGCTCAGGGCGTAGGTTCCGCCGTACAGTACTTCGCCGTTCACGGTTACGTTCTGCTGGGCGCTGTAGCCCGGACTGCGGCGTACGAATACCTGGTCGTAGGGCTGGAGGGTGAAGCCCGGTTCGCCGTCTACCACGAAGCCGTCCTTCAGGCCGAAGGAGAAGTTCTGTCCGATGGTGGCGGGGCTTTCGGTGCTCTTCGGGTCTTTTACGCGGCGTGCCACGTCGACACGTACCACGGAGGCCGATTCACGCAGACCGCCTGCGGTGATGACGAGATCCTCGAGGGTCATGTTGTCGGCATACGGATAGTCGCCCGGATGAGCTACTTCGCCGAATATCTGTACGTTACCCAGGTCTTCCAGGTCGTGGATGCTGGGGATGTAGAGTACGTCGTTCTTCTGCAGGGGGATGTCGGGCTGGGTGCCGTCCATGATGGCGCGGATGTCGATCTGCTTCACTTCGCGGGTCTTGTTCTCACGCTCGCGGTACAGTACGGCACGACCGGTAAAGGCGTCTGCCATCAGTCCGTCGGCTTTCTCTACCAGTTCGCGTACGGTGTTCAGCTTGCCGCCCAGCTCGTAGATGCCCGGACGGTATACGGCGCCGCGCACTTCCAGCTTGTTGGTGAAGCGGTCCAGAATGGCCTCGGCAGTCACCACGTCGCCGTCGTGCATCTTGCACACGCTATAGTCGGTGTCGTCGACGGTGTTCACCTGATATTCCTTACCGTTCTGGCGTACGATGCGCAGGCTCTTGGTATAGGCGTCGCTGGTGAATCCTCCGGCGTATTTCAGCAGGGTGGAGAGGGTTTCGTCCTTCTTCATTTCGTAGCGCATGGGGCGCTTCACGTTGCCGGTAATCTGTACCAGTGCGTCGTAGGCGGGGACGATGATCACGTCGCCTTCTTCCAGACGGATGTCGTCGCGGGTCTTGCCCTGCATGATGAACTGGTAGACGTCGACGGTAGCGACGATTTTTCCGCCGCGCGATACTTTCACGTTGCGGAGGCTACCGATGTTGCTCACGCCGCCTGCACGGTAGAGGGCATGGAACACGGTGGAGAAGGCGGACAGGGCGTAGGTGCCCGGCTGAACCACTTCACCCATCACGTTGATCTGGATGGTGCGGGTGTTGCCCAGCGTGACGCGGATCTGGTTGCTCTGGTCGGAATAGATCTTGCGGAGCTCGTCGGTGAGGTACTGCTGTGCGCGGTCTACGGTCATGCCGCTCAGGAAGACGGGGCCCAGCTGCTCCAGATTGATGGTGCCGTCGGGCGAGATCTGCTGGCGGATGGTGTTCTGGCTGGCTCCCCAGATGTCGATTACCACTTCATCGCCCGGACCGAGACGGTAGTTGGGCGGGGTGGCTATGTTGACGTTCGGTTCGAACGTTAGGTTACGGGTGTTGAAGATGTTGCGTCCGAATACGGCATCCTGCTGTGCCACTTCCTGTGCCTGTGGCTTTTCGTCGAGCATCGTGGAGTTGTCTTCCTGTGTCTGCTCGCGCAGGCGTGCTTCGGCTTTGGCGGTACCGGTCAGGTTGTTCGAATCGGTGTTGGTTTGCTGTTCGTACAGCTTTTTCACACGTTCCGCCTGTTCGCGGGTTACGCCCCGGCGTGCCAGTTCGGTGGCGATGGTACGCTGGTCTTTACCTTGTTTGACTCCATCTTTGGCATACTCTAATACCTGTTGGTCGGTCATGCCCGACTGCGCCATGAGCAGGGGCGAGCATGCCATAAAAATAAGAAGTGATAACGCTTTTATCTTCATATTTAGTTTATTGTGGTTATTTCTGGGTTTGATACAATGCCATCGCCTGCATGAGCTTCAAGTTCTTGCGGCTGAGCCACGGGAAGTCGGGGCTGCATACGGGCGTCTGGTATTCGTCGAGAACGGTATAGAACAGCGGGTTAGCGATCAGTCCGTCCATGCTTTCCACCACCAGCAGGGCGTTCTTGCGGAAGGCGTAGAAGGCAGCCTTCTTCAGCTCGTCCAGCCGTTTGCCTGCGTCGGTGTCCGGTGTGTCGGCAAAGCGTGCCAGCGGCTGGGGCAGGTGATGAGCCGTCAGCCAGTCGGACAGGCGAGAGTCGTCGGCGGGAGTGCCGTAGGCGTATGTCACCACGTCGCGGTCGTCGGAACGGACGGCGGACTCGGCGGGGGCGAGGCTTTCCGCCTGCTGGCTCAGGGAGCTGTACTGCTTGTCGAGTTGCAGACGGGTGAGGTTGCGCATTTTCTTTACCGTATAATAAATGTACTGTACGATGTATTTTCCTCCGCGCACGAACGAGTCGTAGTGCTCGTAGTAGAACGCCCGCAGCAGGGTACTCTGACGGCGCAGCAGTTCTGCCGGCACGTGTTCGATGTCGGGACGCTCGAATTCGATGATGGTGGAGGAGATGTATTTCATTGGTCGACAACGATTTCGCACCATGTGAAGCTGACTTTCAGCAGGGCGGTGCTGTGTGGCATTTCGATGGCGATGTAGTGGCGCCCTCCGTAGCGGAGGAACTTGCCCGTGACGCCGTATAGCGGACCGCGGCGTACTACCCGGACGGGGACGCTGCGTTTGCCCCGGAGCTTTTCCGAGTCGATGAAGCGGGTGCCCTGAATCTCAGGGTCAGTGGCACGCATGAAGTTCTGCATGTCCTGCTCGCTCACCGTACAGAAGTCGGTTCCGTTGCGTTCTTTCTTCAGGAAGTACAAGGGAAGAGGTGCCTGTACCGCAAACTTCCTACACCAGTCGTTGTCGTAGGAGTGCCGTACGAAAAGCAGGTTATGAATGGCAGGTACGAGTACACGACAGCATTCATCGCTATTCTCCATGTCGCGAAGTTCGTATGTCATAGGGATATAATACTCTATGCCCTGCTCCTTGAGATAGTCGCCTACCAGCAGCTCTTTGTTGTAGACGGTCTGCAGGGGAAGCCATACCTGTTCTTTTTTCATAATCTTAAAATTTTTAAACAATCGGTGATTGAAAAAAAATTACAATTAATAATTTTGTTCTATGATTTATTTTATTTTCTGAATGATTTTTTCCCTGTTGGTTTCCTGGTTTGATTTTGTTGAAAAACGAGTGTACTTTTCTCTCCTTCCTAGCGCCTGAAGGCACTATGAATCAGTTTGTTATCTCCATAAGTGGAAGATCCCGCACGTCGTACTTCTGTATAGGAGGTATGCCCTCGTAAAGGCACTATGCTAATGTAAGTACCCTGTTTACTTTCAGCTTTGGGAAAATGGATGTCAAAAGGAGAGTTAAAATGCGAAAAAAGAATTTTTATTATGGATAATTTACTATCTTTGCGGCGAAGAACGACTTCCTATGCGGCTGTGGGAGCATACCTCCTATACAGAGGCACATCGGGAAAAATAATTCTCCCGACGAGTGCATCCGGTGGGAAGGTCGTCGGGAGAATTTTTAAAAATTTGTACAAAACATGCGTGTGTTTTGTACAAAAAACGCACAAAAAGAGATGCGTTCGGGGAGAAATTTCCCCGTTTGCGGGATGCAACAAGCAGCACTGCGGCAGGTGTGCCGTAGCGACCGATGCATGTTTTCCTCAAAAATCAGGGACGCTTCGCTTTAGTATCTGCACTTTTTTTCGGTCTGACGCCTAAGCAGCTTCTGGCTCCCTTCTGGAATTTCTTCTCCAGGCTTTACCTCGTGGATGACGAGCTCAGTTCCTTCGTTGATACTTTTTTCGATGATTCTCAGTAGCGTGAGGTACTCAAATTTTATCCGGTGTATCTGTTCTATCGCACGGAAGAACGTATACAGGGTACTGATCTGGTAGTTGCGACTGTCGGAACAGGTATGGGTACCTGTGCCCGTAATGCGCTGAATCTCACTTTTCGATACGCGTGCCGAACGGTATTGCCGATCGAGGAAACGCTTGAGGGTTATCAACAAAAATCTCTTTTGTTTTTCCGTTACTTCACACGAACGATAGAGTACGTGCATGAATCTTACCATAATTCTTCATAATGTTTGGTTTTGCTATTTCTCTGCCGTTTATGGCAGAGGTTAATACACTCTCAGTGCGTATTTTTACGCACAGAAAGCGGAGAAACACCGAAATTCATCGACTGAAGTAACTTGATTGCAGATGTTGCCGTGCGTGTTGTTAAGCCTTTCTGTCGGCGGGTTTACCTGGCAGTAACGGTGCCGGAGGGGGCTTAAAAGCGGACTTTCTGACGAACCGGACGGTGATGTCTGGAATCGGGTTTTGAAGTCTTCGGGGGCAAAGATAGAATAATCTTTGAATTGGCGTGTTTTCCGGACTGGAAAATTTCTTTCGCCTCCGGTTTGTTCCGTTTCCGTGGTTTTGTTTCGGCTCTTCAGGTCGGCGGAACACGCGAGGCGGTCGAAATCGGGTTGTGAAATCGGGCTTCGGCAGGCAGAGCGTCCTTCGCCTCCGGTTTGTTCCGTTTCCGTGGTTCTGTTCCGGCTCTTCGGGTCGGCGGAACACGCGGGGCGGTCGAAATCGGGCTTCGAAATCAAGCTTCGGCGTGAGGAATGTTTTTCGGAACGGAAAACTTCCTTTGATTATATCTTTGTTTATAATATAAAAAGGAAAGGGTGGTGCCACTGATGGTGACACCCGTGTTCCGCTTTCGAGAATAAGTATTTGTAAACCAGTGCGGTAAGTGTGACACTTATGGTGACACTAGTGGTGCCATCGGTGCTCCGCTTTCCGGGTTTACGCATTTCCTAACCTATTAAAAAAGTGAAGAATATGGGTTGTGTAGATTTAAAAATCCCTGGGAAACAAGGATTTATGGCGCTCTCTAGGCGCCTGTTGAACACGATGTTCGACGAAATGTATGGCAGGATGCATACAGAGGCGGAAGCCTACGTGTATTTGCTCATGAAAGCATGCTTCAGCGATCAGGGGGAAGGACCGGGGGAGCTGAAAAGGGGGGAAATGGTGTATTCGGTGCGCGAGTTGAGTATGCGTTTCGGATGGAGCAAGAGGAAGGTGATACGTTTTCTTGCCCGATTGAGGCTGGAAGGGGTGGTAAGCACGGCGCGTACCGCCCACGGCTCGAAGCTGAAGCTGCTGTATTACGAGGAACTGTGCCACCTGAAGGTGAGCCGCAAGTCGGGCGAGCGTCCCAAGAACCTGACCGACGAGTCGTTCGATGTGTTCTGGGAGCAGTACCACGCACTGACGCAGCAGCCCGCACTCGACATCGAGGCGGCGCGCAAGGCGTGGGGCAAGCTGACGCTGGCCGAGCGGGAGGAGGCTATCGGCAACATGGAGATGTATCTCTGTCTGCTGCCGTCCATCGACCGGGCAAGGTCGGCGCTCAACTATCTGCTGATGAAGAGTTTCGTGATCAATTGAGGGGTACCGGACGTAAGAATTGGATGATCTGACTATGAAAAAGATTCGTTTTCCGAGGATTCGGAAAGGCTATGGAAAACTGGTTTCTGTGTTGCGGCGCAGGGTAGGACGAAAACGGACGGAGCGATTGCCGGCGCAGGGGAGTGAGGCGGAACGATGTGAGGATGAACAGCTTGCGGTGATGCAGCATGAGGCGGTGCAATGTGAAGATGAGCTGCGTGGAAATGAACGGCTTGCGATGGAACAGCATGAAGATGAGCGGCGTGAAGTGGAACGGCATGAAGATGAGCGGCGTGAGAATGAGCATCACGGAAATGCCGAAGCGTGCAATCAGCAGCAATGTCCTTTGCGGGAGTTCTGTTTGAAGAGGTTCTCCGAAAAGCGGGATGCTCATGCTGCCGGCGGTGCTTCTCCGGATAAAGCGAAACGGTAATGTATCGGGTTGATTTTCAGAAGATGCAGCGTGAGGCGGTGCGGCATGGAAATGAACGATGTGGGGCTGAGTTTCAGGATGAGTAACGGAGGATGATGCAGCATGAGAAAGAACAGCATGAGAGGAAAATCAGCTTTCCGGCAAAATCCGGACACTAATGCATCGGGTTGAGTTTCAGGCGATGCAGCGTGAGGCGGTGCAATGTGAGGCGGGAGGTTTTGGGGATGAACGACGTGAAGCGGTGCAGCATGAAGATGAACAGCGTGAGAATAAGCATCAGCTTGATTTTCAGAAGATACTACTTCAAGGATTAGAAAAACAAGAGTAAAATTATTTTTAAAGATTACAGGGGGAATGATTTACGCAGAAGAAATAGAAAGAGCCGTTTTAGGAGCCTGTCTGCTGGAGCGGACGGCACAATCGACGGCACTGAAGAGCCTGCGGGCGGAGATGTTTTACATTACGGCGCACCGGGCGGTGTTCGAGGCTATCAGCGCACTGTATGCGCGGGGAGCGGCGGTGGACATGCTCACGGTGTGCGAGGAACTGCGTGCCTCGGGACGACTGGACGAGGCGGGCGGTCCGTTTGCGGTGGCGAAGCTGGCGGGCGAGGTGGCTACGTCGGCGCACCTGGAGTATCACTGCACCATCTTGTTCCAGTACTTCCTGCGCAGGCGACTGGTGGAGGTGCTGACGCGGGAGCTGGCGGCGGCAAACGACATGACGTGCGACGTGTACGATGTGCTGATCGGCACGCAGCGGGAACTGGGGGCGCTGCTCGACGACTCGCCGCTGGAGAATCACCTGCACCCCATGCCGGAGGTGATGGAGGACACGGTGGCGCTGGTGGACCGCCGGCAGGAGCTGTCGGTGAACGGACTCACGGGGGTGCCTACGGGCTTGCAGCGCCTGAACGAGATGACGGGGGGATGGCAGCCGGGCAACCTGATTTTCACGGCGGCGCGTCCGGCGGACGGAAAGACGGCACTCGACTTGTTCTTTGCGCGTCAGGCGGCGATGGCGGGGGTGCCGGTGGTGTTCTTCACGCTGGAGATGACGGCTTCGGAGCTGGGCGAGCGCATGGTGCTGGCGGAGAGCCGTGCCGACCCGCTGCGTATCCGGCAGGGGAAGCTCACGGCGGAGGAGGTGGAGGATGTGCATCGCACGGCGGAACGGATGAGTGCGCTGCCGGTGCATGTGGACGATACGCCGTATATCAACGTCGATCAGTTGTGTGTCATCGCCAAGTCGCTGCGGGCGAAGGGGGAGCTGGGGCTGCTCATCGTGGACTATCTGCAACTGCTTGCCACGGTGAACCCGGGGCGTACGCGCGAGCAGGAGGTGGCGGAGTGCAGTCGCAAGCTGAAGGGGCTGGCACGTTCGCTGGGCTGTCCGGTCATCGTGTCGAGCCAGCTCAACCGTCAGGCGGAGGATCGGGCGGGGAGTCCGGAGCTGCGTCACCTGCGCGAGAGCGGGGCGATAGAGCAGGATGCCGATCTGGTGATTCTGCTGCACCGTCCGGAGCGGTATCACATCCGGGTGGATCCCGACACGGGCTGCTCGACCAAGGGAATGGGGATCGCTACCCTCGCCAAGCATCGTAACGGGGCGACGGGGAAAGTGTATTACGGGTACAATCCCAGCATGACGAAAATCGGCGAGTTCGAGGGCGTGCATGTGGCTGTACCGGGAAAATCGTATAAGGAGAAGAACAATGAAGGAAAGATCGGTGACATATTCGGTGGTACCGCGCGTTGATCCGCGGGACCTTTCGGCGGGGGTGACGTACTACGCCCGGGCTCAGGCGCGCGGGGTGGTGTCGCTTGCCGACATGGCAGTGCGCATTCAGGAGCGTTGCACGGTGACCAAGGCGGACACGCTGGCGGTGCTCACGGCGCTGGAGGAGGAGATAGGCAACGGGCTGTGCAACGGGGAGATTATCCGTTTGGGCGACATCGGTTCGCTGCAGGTGGGGGTAAAGAGCGAGGGCGTGAAGTGCGAGGCCGACTTCCGTCCGTCGATGCTGGGCAAGGTATGGGTGCATTTTCGTCCGGGCACCGTACTGAAGGAGATGATGGACGATTTGGCCTTCGAGCGGGTGGCTCCGCACAAGAAGGTGGTACGACGTAAAAAGTGAGGTGTACGATGAAAAAAGATGAATCCGACGGAACTTTCCGTCTGCGTATCTACGGCAAGGCTGAGCTGGCTTGCCTGTATTTTCCGAACCGTTCGCCGGAGACGGCACGGCGCAACTTGTACCGGTGGATGTACCGCTGTCCTTCCATCCGCGAGGGTCTGGCGGCACTGGGACACGACAAGCATCGCAAGTTTTTCCTGAAGCCGGAAGTGGAGGTGATCGTAAGGGGGCTGGGAGAACCGTAAGAAAAAGAGGTCAATCTCGATTATTGGTATTAAGACAATTTTACTTACACTACAATAATTTTATTTTTGAAGAAAGAGCCTTTATTAATTTATTTTGTAGTTTTGAGGTGTAAATAATTTTACAGCACCGATTTTGTTAGAATAAAATTGTAAAAATACGATAAAAAATGAGATATTTCCTCTTTATCCTTAATTCCGCAACACTTTGATTTAACTTTATTTATAAGTTCCTGAGC
>ERZ779850.3103-NODE-3103-length-12201-cov-11.398814_pt1 | contig 12201 bp, 12 predicted proteins | sample MGYA00511249_ERZ779850 | MGnify/ENA primary metagenome ERZ779850 (study PRJEB29588, sample SAMEA2162475) | human gut metagenome | biome: human gut; feature: human-associated habitat; material: faeces | place: Denmark | collected 2008/2010 ...
AAAACAAATGCCGAAAACCCGCATAAATACAGGCTTTCGGCATTTTAGTCCGTTATTCAAACTCGACAACTACTAATCAATTTTGTTTAGAGATTATTTGCTATCGTATTTGCCTTTCTTTTAATTCTTTGATTTGTCCATATTATCCTGCCTGTATAAGCTAATGTTATCATTTTGTTATCGCTGTTGATAACACAGCATAAGTAACTGTGGATAATAGCAATATGTTCCGATACAGATTATAAGCAGCTTTGCTTAGAAAATCAACTATTTGTTTCTGTATCTTCAATAAGATTTTTCTTCAATGCTTCAATCGTATCTTGATTCTTCTTCAAAAGTTCTAATTGTCTGTATGCCTTTTCCCGTAATATTTTTAATCGCTCAATTTTAGGCACTTCCCGTCTTATCAGATCAGCATTTGTATCCTCCAGATTGATAAGCACAACCAATTCTTCCGCAGAAGCAAAATCTCTGATATTGGAATTCTTCCCCTTTATTCCTTTTTCGCTTCTCCATTGGGATGCTGTTTTTCCAAACAAAGCCATATTTAAAATGTCCGCTTCAGAAGCATATGTATATGCCATTTCCTGTTGGGACAACGTCGGTGTAATCAAAAACTCCTTCACCGCATCCGTATGAATTCGGTAGTTTATTTTTGAAAGTTCTCTCTTTACATCCCAGCCAATCGCTAAACGGTCTGCTTCATCTTTCTTTAAACGCTGATAATCCTTGATAATATACAGCTTAAATTCTGGTGAAATCCAAGAAGCAAACTCAAACGCAATATCCGTGTGTGCATAAGTACCACCATATCGACCTGATTTTGATATGATACCGATTGCATCCGTTGCTTTTATCCACTGCTGCGGTGTCAGTGTAAATGCATTATCTCCTGACTCTGCTTTAAACCTATCGAATTCGATAGGTTTAAAATTGGGATTATGAATTTGTTCCCACAATCCCAAAAATGAAATTGTAGAATGATTACGCATCCAGTTTGCCACTACAATAAAAGCATTGTCTGGATTTTTATATTTTGCAATATCAGTGAGCGAAATATAGGCGTCTTCATTAACAATATCTCCCATTACTCTGATTTCAGTTCCATTGGCATCTATTTTCATATTTTTCATATGATTCCCCTTTATTTATATCATCTTTAAAAACGCCAATATATTGTTTTCCATTCTCCCTTACTTCTTTTTATTTCCCAGCTCACTTAATTCTATCAATGTTTTCATTGAATTGGGATTTCTTAACAGCTCAGGAAGAACTGCTTTCATTATTGCTGTATTGGAATCCTCTATAGGCGCAGATGGCGTTGCTGCCTTAATAACTGCTTGTATTGTTTCTGTATCCTTATTATGAATTTCCTTTTTTAACTGGGATATATCGTCCTGAATTTCATATAAAATTGGAATCAATTGAGATATATCTCCATTCATCTCCTTAGTATCGGAATCGTCTTCATTATTTTGATCTGATTTCGTATCAAACGATAGGGCCCCTATTGTTTTGATTAACCTGGATTTAATCTCTTCAACTGAATCCAAGTCACTAAGGTCATAATCAAATGCTCTGATTCCAGCTATGTCAAAAGGAATCCTTTCATTTTTACATTTCAAATGGATAATTGGTTTTCCAGTTGAAGCTCTGTAACCCATCTCATAAAAAGCGTTCGGATTATGTCCTGTAATATCCGCAATCACAAGTTCTGATTGTAATAAGTAATCTATAATAGTTTGGGTTATTGAATCTGGTTGATTTAACTTGTCCACTCTTATAGGTTCAAATCCAGTTTCTTCACATACAGGTGCGATTATATATTTGAACATTTGATCCGCCCGTTTTCTTATTTCGCTCCCTTCATCACCTATTGGTGATACTACAAAACATTTTTTCATATCCTCACTCCTTAATTTTATAGAATATATACCTCTATCCACTTTTTTTATTGATCCATTTCTCATTAAAGTATTCAAAGAGCCTGCAAATTGCCCCTCTGTATAATCACGAACATCTTGTTCTCGAAGATAATGCTTAATGTCCTGCACACTATGTTCTTGTTTGTCTGATAAAAATTCTAATACAACTTCTTGTATTGTCGAACTCATTGTCATATCTTTGCCCCTCCTAATTTACTTTAATAATACCTCTGCAATATCTTAGAGTCAAGTCCTTTTCTTGCATTCTTGTTTGTTTTCTTGTTATTCTTGTATATCATTAAAAATCTATACTGTTAAAAAACAAAAATATATGGCAGATAATCTATAGATTACCTACCATATAAAAACAATCTGTATAAAATTTCTATTATTCTATTCGAACTCGTCTCACAGGAGTTTGATTTCTGTAATTTCAATAGCGTTTTCGCTACTTTTCATTGTTGTATTCGCCATATTAGCAGGCATAATTTTAACTGGCATAAAAATTGTACTCAAAATGTACTCATATATCAATCCAATAATTTATTCCGAAATACAGAAATTATCTCTCATTATTGCATTCGCTCCTGAATTCTTTTATCAGATTCTCAAATTCTGCTACAGACATTCTACTATACATTTTGCACCAATATTTCTTTTGAAAGAGCGTCACTTTATGCACTGAAAGTTTACATACTTTTATCACAAGCCAACGATGTCTTCTTTGAATTTTTTTATCTTTTGCTTCCTTAAATGACATCCTGACAAACAACACTTCATATTTTGAATAAAGTTCAAGTATGTATTCTAACGGTATAATTAGTATTAAATACACAATAGGAATCATAAAACTAATAAAAGTATTTGATGCATCCAGTTCTTTATATTCATGTATTCCAATCTTTATAGTCTCGTATAGTATCCAAAATCCTGCCACCGCAAGAACCATATCTAGCAACTTATGTACTTTCTCATACTCCTCTTCGCGCTCTGCAATTACATTCATAATTACAATTATTGTTGTGATCGGAATAATTACCAATTCAACCCATATGTTGAAAGTAAATGTGCTAATAATAAATTCCAAAACAATCGTCAATTTCAAATTATCTTTTAAAACTTTTCTAATATATTCCTCATCTGCCTCTTTTGAAACAGCATTCATGCAGTATATCAAACCTGAAAAGACAAACCAAACTATAATATCTTTAATAAAAGCATTATCCCAAAACGGTAACTGATAAAATATTAAAGTTATACCCAAAACATAAAGGAAAATAATCCCCCAAAGTATTCTTAACTTCTTACCAAAGAATATTTTTACAACATTCCAAAATGCCTCTCTAATCTGTCTATGTGCCATTGCATACACAAATAAAATAAATGCCCAGATCACAGTTGCCCATTCCCTAGTAGTTAAAATTTCCATATATCATTTACTCCCCAATCTGAAGTTTATTCCACTGTTATTTTTTTCAATATCGGCAAGTATCCTACATAATTCAATTATTATAGTTGCACTTACTTTAATTTGCTGTTGCAGCCATACACTCTGACTGTTATAATCAGTGCATGGGTGCTACCATACAACGGTAGGCGGTTAGTCCTTCAACAGAGGGACTGTGACCCTCTGATTACATAGAAACCCTTACGGGAATACACTGGAAAGGAGGGCTAAGCCAATGAGTATTGTAGATTTTATCGCAGTAGTGGGCTTCGGCTCAATTCATAAGAAAGGTACTCAATATGAAAAAACTCTTTTCTTTCAAACGACTATTTCTTGGATTTAGAATATATTCTTATGAGTTCATTTATATTGTGAATGTTTGGCTATGTTACTTGTGTTTTCGATATTTGCATAAACATGATGAACCAAAACATTATTTTTTTGAATCCTTTAAAAACAACAATGAATATACACAAATATGCTTCAACCAAACTTACAAAATCCAAACGGAACATTATGAACATTTCCATAAGCGGCTATTTAAACTTGTTAAAATACCTTACCAGTATTTTCAACTTTTTTCCGATAAAAATCAAAATAAGCGAATAGGAGATAGTAATAGGTTTTTTTCAAAAAACGCCCCTACCAGAGTAATTAATATCGCTCCACATACATACTATGAAGGAATTGAATTTAACAACTTTTTCTTTGATTCATTTGAAATAGACAACCTATGTTTCCATAATTGTACTTTCAGAAATTGTAAATTTTCCAATATGACCTCTAAAAAGTTTCCTTGGGAATCTGAACTAAAACAAGGATTCAGTTCTTGTGATTTTTACAATTGTACATTTGAAAAATGCAATTTTAAAAATCTCTTTTTTAGCATTGGAAATATTGATTTAACCACATTTTCTGATGTTACTTTTTTTAATTGCATATTCCACAGAATGAGTTTTAAAAAGGTCATATTTACAGGAAGCACCACCTTTAATAACACAAGCATTTATTCTCCTTCCAAAGCTTTTGATTTATCATTCATGGGGTCTATTGATAACATCCATGTTGATGCGCAATGTCATGTTACTGCGTTTTCTTATTATGACAGAGCTAATTTTACACTTGAAAAGTGGATGCAACGTAAAAAACTTAAATTTTCAAATTCTAATAAGATTGCTGATACCTATTTTGCATTGGACCAAATATGGACCTCAAATCATATTCGAGAAGAAGACAACAGCTATGCAAATTTTTATTACCAAAGAAAAAAAGCAGAGACTCGTAATCGAAAAAAACCTTCAAAAATTATTGGATATTTATCTGAATGGGTAATTGGTTATGGAGAGAAACCCTATAACGCACTCTTTTCAATGGCTTTAATTATCATTTTTTTCAGTTGCATTTATATGTTTACTGGTTTTATACCTGAAATTGGAAATGATGAAATAAAATATAATATTAAACAAATTTTTAATACACCATGTATTCCTCTTCTTTCAGATTTCTTTCAAAGTTTATATTATAGTTTTTTCACCATGATTACTGTAGGTCAAGGCAATGCAAGCCCTTTCTCACCAGGAAGCCAAATTGCTATGTCTATTGAATTATTATTAGGTGCAATAATGATGACCCTCTTTACAAGTACGTTGTTCAGAAAATACACCAAATGATACAACTTTGACATTTTGTACTCAATCTGTACTCAAACCACATAGCAAGAGCCCGGAAACCCGCATAAACACTGGATTTCCGAGCTCCATTTTTTTATTCAAACTCGATCGTTGCCGGTGGTTTTCCGGTGCAATCGTACATGACGCGGTTGATGTGTTTGACTTCGTTTACGATTCGACTGGTTGTTCTTCCGATGACATCCCACGGGATTTCGGCGCTTTCGGCGGTCATGAAATCGGTGGTGGTGACGGCGCGGAGGGCGATGGCGTAATCGTAGGTTCTTTCATCTCCCATGACTCCGACGGAGCGCATGTTGGTCAGGGCTGCGAAGTACTGGCCGATTTCGTGGGCGATTCCGGCTTTGTCGATTTCTTCGCGCCAGATCGCGTCGGCGTCCTGTACCATTTTGACTTTCTCGGCGGTTACTTCGCCGATGATACGGATGCCAAGTCCCGGGCCCGGGAATGGCTGACGGAATACGAGGTATTCCGGGATGCCGAGCTCAAGGCCGGCTTTTCTTACTTCGTCTTTGAAAAGGTTGCGCAGCGGCTCGATGATTTCTTTGAAATCTACGTAGTCCGGCAGTCCTCCGACGTTATGATGGGATTTGATGACGGTGGATTCTCCGCCGACGCCGCTCTCTACAACGTCTGGGTAGATGGTTCCCTGTACCAGGAAGTCTACAGCACCAATTTTCTTTGCTTCTTCTTCGAAGACGCGGATGAACTCTTCGCCGATGATTTTACGTTTTCTCTCCGGCTCTTCTACGCCTTTTAATTTTGCATAGAAACGCTCCTGTGCGTTGACGCGGATGAAATTCAGGTCGTATGGGCCGGCCGGTCCGAAGACTGCTTCTACTTCATCGCCCTCGTTTTTACGCAGCAGGCCGTGATCTACGAATACGCAGGTCAGCTGGTTTCCGACTGCTTTGGAAAGCATAACAGCTGCTACAGAGGAATCGACTCCGCCGGACAGTGCGCAGAGGACTTTTCCGTCGCCTACTTTTTCGCGGATAGCTTTGATGGATTCTTCTACGAAGGAGTCCATGTGCCAGTCGCCGGCGCAGCGGCAGACATTGTATACAAAGTTGGAAAGCATTTTCTTTCCTTCTTTGGTGTGCAGAACTTCTGGATGGAACTGTGTTGCATAGAGGTTTTTCTCTACGTTTGCAACGGCTGCTACCGGACAGTCATCCGTATGGGCGATGATTTCGAATCCCGGAGCTGCTTTGGAGATGTAGTCGTTGTGGCTCATCCAGCAGATGGTTTTTTCGGATACGTTCTCAAACAGTGCGGAACTGGTATCTACGGTTACCTCAATTTTTCCATATTCTCTGACCGGTGCTACTTCTACTTTTCCGCCGAGCAGATGCATCATCAGCTGTGATCCGTAGCAGATGCCGAGGATCGGGATTCCAAGTTCAAAAATTTCTTTTGTATAAGTCGGGGAATCCGGCAGATATGCGCTGTTCGGGCCGCCGGTGAAGATAATACCTTTCGGCTGAATTTCTTTGATCTTTTCGATGTCTGTTTTGTAAGAATAAATCTCACAGTAAACGTTGCACTCACGTACACGTCTTGCAATTAACTGATTGTACTGACCGCCAAAATCAAGTACGATAACCGTTTCTCTTTTCAAGAACGTTCCCTCCTGTTTTTTCTTCTGTGCATGATGAACTACATGCGTTTTTTGGGTTTGATGCTAATTATAGTAAAGAAACCGTAAAATTTCAACCCCTGAAGTACAGGAATCGTGTTCTTTTCGCTGTACTTCGGAGGTTTTTCTTTTTTTCGGGTCCTTATTCTCCGATGGTGATGGTGTAGCCTGCCTGGAAGATTTCCCCGGCTTTCAGGTGCTGTTCGCCGTATTTGTCTTTTAATTCGCCGTCAAAGCCGACGTTGTCGCAGCGGCCGATCCATGGCTCGAGGCACACGAACGGGGCATCTGCTTTTGGCTTGGACCATACGCCGACGCTCGGGAAGCCTTTGCAGGTGAGAGTGACATACGGTTTTCCATCAACTTCTACGCCGACGCGCTCGACCTGGGTGTTGTCGAAGATCAGGGCGTCCTCGTCGAAAAGGGTTCTGGTGTACGGGATTCTGCCGTCCTGAAGTTTCAGTTTTCTCGGATGTGCGACATCGACGCCTGCTGTTTCCGGGTCGATCAGGACGTATTCGAGTTCGGTCTCGGTGTGGTTTTCCAGGCCTTTGTTGAAGACGATGTCATACTGTTCCGGAATCATGAATGCAGGATGTCCGCCGACGGAGAAGTACATGTCATCATCACCGGTGTTTTCTACGTTCCAGGTTATGGTCAGGGTTCTGCCGGAGAGTTCCTGGGTTACGGTGAATGCAAAATCGAACGGGTAAACTTTTTTTGTTTCTTCGGTCGATACCAGGCGGTGTACTGTTTTGTTTGCGGTGTTTTCGATGCACTCGAATTCGTTGTCGCGGGCGAAACCGTGCTGGCCCATCGGATATTTGACTCCTTTATGGGTGTAGAAGCCGCCGTTTACTTTTCCGACGAACGGGAACAGGACCGGTGCGTGGCGGTTCCAGAAGGCCGGATCGCCGATCCAGACTGCCTCACGGTCAGCCGCTTTGTCGTAGATGCTGCTAAGTTCTGCGCCGTGATCGCTGATCTGCACGCGCAGGTTTTCGTTTTCCATGGTTCTCATACTCTGTTTCCCCCTGTTTTCTTTCATTTTTTGTAACTATTCAGAGCCATGCGAAATTGCATGGCGCTGAATAGTTACCATTTTTAGAATTTATTCCGGATAGACGAGACGGGATTCATCAATTCCGTACAAAACCTCATCCAGGTATTTTTTGCCAAGGTAGTTTGCCATGGACAGATTCATATCCAGATAGTTTCCGCAGTCTTTCGGGGATGCACCCGGGACTTCGCCCTTGAAATCGCGGATAAATTCATACATTTCTATTACGAGTGAAACGATATCTTTCGAGCTGTAATCACCGGCCAGCAGCAGGTAAAATCCTGTACGGCAGCCCATTGGACCAAAATATACGGTTTTATCTTTCCACTCTTCGTGATTACGCAGGAACGTTGCGCCAAGATGCTCGATGGTGTGGACCTCAGCGGTATTCATAACAGGCTCATCGTTTGGAGATGTCATGCGCAGATCGAAGGTTGTGATGACACTGTCACCTACGTGATCTTTTCTTGAAACATAGATGCCTGGTTTAAGTTTGATATGGTCGATCGTAAAGCTTGCAATTTTTTCCATGACTGGTATTTTCCTTTCTTTCTGTCCTTTAATAGCTGCGGAGTTCATCATCGGTATCCGCAGTGTTTTCGATGGATTTGATGATGAGATCATAACTATAGGCATCGCTTACTTTTACAGTGACGCGGTCGCCGACTTTATGACCCAGAATGGCTTTTCCTAATGGTGAGTCGATACTGACGTATCCTTTGAGAGAATTACCACGAACGGTGGTGACAAGTTTGTAGGTTTCTGTCTCATCATCTTCTTCGATGTAAACCTGAACGGTATTGTTGATGCCGACTTCATCGTCCTTTGAGGTATCTGAAATAACGTGAGCGGTTTTGATCATTTTTTCCAGATAGCGGATGCGGCTTTCGTTGCGGTTTTTGTCCTGTTTAGCAGCTTTGTATTCAAAGTTTTCGCTGAGATCGCCCTGGGCACGGGCTTCTTTTACAGCCTCTAGTTCTTTTGGACGGACAACCAGTTTGCGGTAGTCGATTTCTTCCTGCATTTTTTTAATATCGTTTTCGGTCAGTTTATCATACATGATTTTTCTACCTCTTTTCTTGTGAGGTTATTTTAGCACAGAATACGTTAAATTGGAAGTAGGAAGACAGCCACGGTAGAATCACTTTCTTACGCACCGGAACAGCAAATGTTCCGGTGCTGAATGAACTATAACGGTTCCCTCAGCCGTGTTGCTTGGTTTTGAAGGCGGAGTTCCTTTGTTATCGCTGTTATTTGGCATTTTTCCACCTTCGGGATCGCTCATCGTTTTAACAGACCGGGTTCCGGCGGTGGTGATGATGTCCGTGAGGGTGATCTCTTCGTTGTCGGTACCGACAGCCAGAGTATACGTTGCGTCCAGTTTCATTTCGGGGCAGGTCAAAACGATGCTGGCGTAGGCTTTTTCAGGTGCGACCGTGAAGAGGGCACTTCCATCGCTGTCTGTCAGTGCGATGGTAGTGTCAGCGGACTGGGTTTCCGTACAGTAATAGGTGATAACGGGCTGGGTGGACGCTTCGTCGAAGCTTTCCGTCATGCCGGCACTGCCGATAGCAGCTAAGGTTCCGCCGGTCACAATTGCACTTCCGTCGTAATCGAGGGCACTGTCACCATCGCTGGTCGGCCCGTACACGATCGTAGTTCCGCCGGTAATCACAAGGTCATCTTTGGATACAATCCCGTGTTTGTAGTCTGCCTCGATGGTCAGACTTCCTGTCCCGTTGCAGACAAGATCTGATTTGGAGAAGATAACGCCGTCTACCGTGTTGTCGTCAATCTGAGTGTACTCGTTTCCACCGCCAAGCGTGTTGCTGCTGTTTTCAGCAAGCGTGATGAAAACTTTGTCCGCTTCGCGAACGTAGATGGCAGCATTCGTCTCACAGTTGATATGGACTCCATCGAGTACGATCTGAACCTTGTCGGAATCGGATGCGTCTACGATAATCTGGCCATCCTCAAGTGTTCCGCTTACGATGTAAACGCCTTCTTCCGTAATGGTAATTGTGCTGCCGTCTGCTTTGGCTCCGCTGCCGGAGACGGTAGCTGTCGTCTTATTAAGTGTAATTTTTACGGCTTCCGACGCTTTGTAGCTTCCGCTCTTCTCACGGTCTGTGAATTCGGTGTCGATAGTGGATTCGGTCAGTTCCAGATCAAAATTAATATCGGAAGCACTTTCCATTGCATTTTCCGAATCTGTGCTCTCTGATGTGGTATCCGCGTTGTCGGCAGATGTTTCGCCGGTTGACTCTGTACGGGCAGATTCGGCATTTACAGAGCTGGAAGATGTCACTGCTGTGCCGCATCCGCCGAAGGCCAGCGATGATGCAAGAAGCAGGCTGACGACTGCGCCGGTCTCTTTTTTTCTGTTTTTTTTCTTTCTGTTTCGATTCATTATAATTCCTCCCTTCCGGTCTGCGCACGACTGCACAGGATTTCAAGGTTTCCGTTTCTGCAGCGGAGCTGGTCAATCATGTTTTTCTCTTCGCCTTCCTCGTGGAATACGATGCGATACTCCAGCTTGAAAAGACTTCCCATATTCGTGGTTTTTACCTGTACAAGCTCGCAACGGTTCAGATACCTGGCAAAGATATCGTCAAAAACACTGGTATAATCAAGGGACTCCGGAATGGTAATGCGGAGTTCTTTTTCTTTCTCTTTTTTTTCTCCAAAGTTGGTCTGCACGAGAATAAACCATACAGCCTCTACAATAATTGCAAATGCTACTGCGGTTCCAAGAAAGCCCATACCGGTTGCAAGGCCCACTGCCATAGCAAGAAAGATGCTGCTGATTTCTTTGGCACTTCCCGGTGCAGAACGGAATCTGACGAGAGAGAAGGCTCCGGCAACGGCGACTCCGGTTCCAAGATTTCCATTGACGAGCATGATCACCATCTGTACGATCACAGGCATCAGAACAAGCGTGACAGCAAAGCTTTTGGTGCATTCGCTTTTGTACCTGTAAACAGCAGCGATCAACAGTCCCAGAATCAGAGACACTGCTGTGCAGGCAAGGAACTGACCAAAGGTGAAGGCGGCGGTTGTTTCTGTAAAAACAGAACTGAATATTGTGTTAAGCATAGCAAATTCCTCCCAGAATTTTTTTATTTTCTTGTCTATTCAGAGCCCCATCTCGATTCCGCTTACGCTACATCGCGATGTTGCTTCTCGCCATATGAAGTTCCAGAAAAACCGCTTATTCATGCAAGCATGATTCGCGATTTTTCTTCTATTTTGCATGGCTCTGAATAGTTACATTTTCTTTTTTGTGAAGCAGATTATGTTTGAAAAAGGCTTTTCGCAAGCTGTGAGTCCACCCACTGCTTCTTGCTTTTCGCAATGGCCGCAGAGGACTTACCTGATTCAGCTAACGGAATGCTGTTTTTGATACGGTTTGCCGGATATCTGTGAATGGTATGAAAGCTTTTTCTTCTGATGCTTTCTGATTTTCGATCTGATAGGCAAAGCCGTATTTAGAAAATGATGCCGGATAGACTGCAAGATCATCCAGAATTTTGCTGAACCATAGGGGCACAGCACCTGGTGTTTTCACCTCCATGAGATACCAGCCTGGTTCTAAAAGCCTGGTTCCTTCCGTTGGACCGTCAAGACACAGATTGTCGGTACGCCATCGGATATTGGTGTCGAAGGTAACACGAAAGTTCCTGTCTTCCGTGCCGAAGCAGGCGATGCGGTCGTAGGCGATGTACATAGCGGGAACAAGCCCCCGGTAGTAGTTGCGAAACCAAGTGATTTCGTGGAGAATCTGGCTGTCGAAGCCCGGTTCTGATTTTCCTGCAAGATAGGGAACCGCTTCTGATAATATCATGCGCTCGCGGCGTTTGTAGACGATTCCTTCATATTTTTTCTTTAGTTCTACGTATATGGGGCTGGTCTCTTTGGCCGGACCATAACTGCGGAGTCGCAGTTTTTCTTTGTAGACGGGTTTTTCCAGCGAACGGCGGATGAGCTGGTGATCCGGGGTATCGTAATAGAGGCTGCAGATGGTATCAAGGCCGTATTCATCCATCTGCAGATGACCCGGAAGGCTCTTGCGAAGCTTGCGAGCCATGATCGGGGAAAGCATGTATTTTGTTTCATACCGTTGGAAGGTCATGGGAATCTGTTGGCTTTGCATCATAATCGATTGATCCTTTCGTTTGATTTACTTCCGGAAATGTTTTTTACATTTTTAAGTATAATGAGGAAACTTTAAAGGAACCTTAAAGAATGGACGGAAAATGTGAAAGGTTTGTGAAAAGACGGACCTCTGTAATCCGGATCGCTTTTTGAATACCATATAAAAAAAGAAAGAGCCGTTTCCGGACAAATTCGTTGGAAGCGGATTTGTTCGGAACGGACTCTTGTAGCCGATATGCAAAGTCATGAAACATATAAAATAGGAAAAGCGTCAAAAATCATCTTGG
>ERZ779850.3109-NODE-3109-length-12171-cov-3.022862_pt1 | contig 12171 bp, 10 predicted proteins | sample MGYA00511249_ERZ779850 | MGnify/ENA primary metagenome ERZ779850 (study PRJEB29588, sample SAMEA2162475) | human gut metagenome | biome: human gut; feature: human-associated habitat; material: faeces | place: Denmark | collected 2008/2010 ...
TATCTTCCAATCCGAAACCCAAGTAGACGAAGAAACAACGCACTATATTGTTGCTGCTACAACTTTCGAATACCTTAAAGATGCCAAATTCAACAAACTGACACCTGAATTTGTGGCATTTGAATTGTTAGAACGAGGAGTGTTCTCTTTCATGTCCTCTATGCTGCTCAAAATGGCTGTAGGAGAAAAGTTTGATGATTTATCTCCAAGAAACCAGACAAACATTATCAAGCTAGTTGATTTAAGTCCAAAGGAAATAGAAACTGTTGTGAATACCGTAGATAAAGGAATGCAGTTTGCAAAGGAAACGATTTATAGCCTTATTACAGAAGAAACTGATATTCTATCAGTCCTTCACCGAATAGGATCTGGCGAAGCCTTCTCAAAACAAAGCGAATGCTTATGCCTTATGTCAGCGTTAGAAAAGCTGTGTCCGTATGCAACTAAACGAAACTGTATTGGATGCAAATATGAAATCAGCACACGTTCTACACTTTTCCTCCTCATAGAAGAATACAACCGCATCAGAAATCTCTATTCTTCCACGAAAGATACTCTTGAAAAGGCAAAGTATAAAAATATTCTTTTGGATGTTATTGCGCCCAAGATGGATGAAATGCTCTGCGCAATAAGAGAAAATTACGGAGAAGAAATATTTATGGATTATGAAAAGCTAATAAAGGAGAATACTTAATGAATGTAACGCTTGCAGAAAACCTGTTTTTATCAAATCTTAACTTCATAGAACTTGATTCCTTATCTGTACCTTCTGCCAAAGATCGTTTTCATGAGTTTCAGCGCGCCGGTGTCATAAAAGATAACTGCACCTTTGATGATAGCAAATGGTATACAACCAATGAATACGCAAATATTGGTCTGTATTTTGATTTCAACAGGTTCTCATACAGAAAGTATGAACTTGTCTTTCATCTTTCATTTGAGGATTTTACAGACTATGCAAAGGCATACTGTATATCCATCTTTGGCAAGAATGAGCTTATAAGCATATCTGTTAATCTGTACTGCCGGGAGTGCGGCAGAAAATGGTCCGCGGTGCTTAAGTCACAGGTAAAAAAAGACGGAAGCGGTGGCTATATTGTCGCCGGATGTCCCCATTACAACACTGTCAAACGTCAAAAGGTCAACGTCCCATTCTGTAATGAAGTAGAATCCATCTATCGCTTTTGGGATGATAATAACCCACTTGATCCACGCAAAACAAAGTCAAACTCTACCCAAAAAGCTCATTTTATATGCAGAAACTGCGGATATGATTGGATTACGGAAATTCGAAGCCAAACCAGAGGTACCGGCAAATGTAAATGTTGTGAATTGCAACTTGTAACAAAAAAAGGCTACACCGATGTTTTTACCCTTATTCCAGACTCCAGGAGATATTTTAATTTCGACAAAAATAAGAATATTGACATATATTCCATTTCTCTTAGAAATTCAGATATTTCAATAAACTGGAAATGTCCAGATTGCGGATATGAGTGGTCTGCTCCTTTGGCTTCGCGCATAGATGGAAAGAAGGGTTCTTATACATTTAGAGGTTGTCATCAATGCTATTTACATAGTGTAGACCGTATTACTCCGGTAGTCTCTATACCTAAGTTAGTAAAATATTGGGATTTTAAGAGAAATAAAGGAATAGACATCAACCTTACTTCTGCTCATTCCTATAATTCTGTCCATTGGAGAGATAAAGCATGCGGATATGAATGGGAAGAAAGCATTAAAGGATTCAATGGCAGAGCTGATGGATGTCCATTTTGTGTAGGAAAACAGAATGCCATAATGCTTGGTAAGAACGATATCTTTACTATATGCCCCGAATTGGCTTCTATTTACGATTTTGAAACGAATGAACACAACGGTGTTGATATATGCTCTTTAACACCTAATTCACAGATTGAAGCTCATTTTAAGTGTAAGAAATGTGGTAATGAATGGGATTCACCTGTTGCCAATAGAACTAAATTAAGAAATGGCAAGCATGTATTTGTTGACTGTCCAAAATGTAGTAACAAACTATTTAGAAAAAAGCCATATTCCGAAGAATATCCAGACCTTGCGGCAATGTACAGAAATGATCTAAACCATGTCAAATTGGATTCCATCAAAGGTGCAAAAGCTATTAACTATACTTATTATCATTGGAAATGTCTCATTTGCGGCGAAACCTTTGAATCTACCTTGGGAGCAATGACACAATCACACAACACCCCAACAAAGGGATGCCCATACTGTTCTCATACAAAGGTTCGCAAAGGCGAGAGTTTTGGGGACGTGCATCCAGAGCTTATTGAAGAATATGATCCAAGTAATGAAATTGATATATTTAAAGCCTTTCCTAACGGAAAAGAGTCTGTAAAATGGGTCTGTAAGGATTGTGACCACACGTGGGAAGCTACATTTGCCTTGAGGCACATGGGTAGTGGAAAGTGTCCTGAATGCTATAAGGTAGGACGCAATATAAAAGAGGAATGTTTTGCAGCTATATATCCAGAGTATGTTGAATTATGGAGTTCTGATAATGAACGGACTCCTTATGATACCTTTTACACATCAAATCTTTGGATAAAATGGAAATGCGCAAAATGCAATGGTATATACGGTGCTAACATAAATGATATGGTTAATGGAGTTACCAAATGTCCATATTGCAGAGGGACCAAGATACTTGCTGGTTTTAACTCATTTGCTCATAATCATCCCGAATTATTAGATGAACTCGATGAAATAGCTAATTATTTACTACCAGTAACTCCGGATGAAGTTTCTGATGAGTCAAGCCAAAAATTCTGGTGGACATGCAAGAAAAACACAAAGCATAAATATCCTATGTCACCAAAAACGAGGTTAATGTTTCAGAAACGCAATAGAGAGCCTTGTCTATATTGTAGAGGACAAAGACGTAAATTAAACCATTTTGTTGAATACAATCCCAAAAAGCAACAATAAGACCGCAACCATTACGGCTACGGTCTTATATATTGCTATTTAATCTCCAATTAACCAATCAATAACCCAGCTATTATCAGTAAGTTTTGTACATTTTGGGTTTTTCAAGGCTAAAAATTTTTTTGGGTTATGGGGTTCTTAGGCGTTGATCATATCCTTTAAAGCCTTACCAGCCTTGAACTTCGGAGCCTTGGAAGCTGCGATTGTCATCTCTTTACCAGTCTGCGGATTTCTTCCTGTTCTCTCTGCTCTCTCAGATACCTCAAATGTACCGAATCCTACTAACTGGATCTTCTCACCCTTCTTTAATTCCTCAGCAACAACATCTGTAAATGCCTTTAATGCTGCCTCTGCGTCCTTCTTGCTTAACTCAGTCTTCTCAGCCATTGCTGCAACTAACTCTGCTTTGTTCATGTTAAAAATTCCTCCTCTGGATTTTCAATATAAATAATATTCGAGGTTCTCAAAATACCTACTTCATATTTATACTTGTTTTTTCTTTCTTTGTCAAGAAAAATCCCCAAAATATGGGGATTTTCCGAGCTTTTTTACGTTTGGGAAGCGTTTACATCATGGTGTCGATCAATGCGTGAACCGCTTTTGAGAGCGCTTCTGATTTTGCGTCCGCATCCGCGAGCGATGTCCCCTTTACGCCGAGATAAAATTTGACTTTCGGTTCGGTTCCGGACGGTCTGACGCACACCCATGCCCCGTCGGTCATCTCGTAATAAAGAACATTCGACTTCGGCAGACCTGTCGGCCGCACTGCACCCGCTGCCGTATCCGTGATGGTGTCCAGCTTATAATCCCGCACCGCCGTCACTTTGTATCCACCGATCTCTGCCGGAGCATTTTCACGGAGCGTATTCATAATCTCCTGGATCTTCGCCAGTCCTTCGATTCCCTTTAATGTGAGGGAAGTCACTTCATCCTTGTAGTAGCCATAACGCTCATACATGGCAAGCATTGCATCCCAGAGTGTCATGTTCTTCGTCTTATAGTAAGCCGCCGCCTCGCACAGCATCATCGATGCTGCAACGGCATCCTTATCTCTCGCGTAAGTTCCCGGCAGGCAGCCATAGCTCTCCTCCATACCAAAGAGGTATGTGCCCTTTCCTGTCTCCTCAAACTCTAAAATCTTCTGTCCGATAAACTTAAATCCGGTCAGCACCTCGATCAGATCTATTTCGTAGTATGCCGCAATCGCATCTGCCATATTCGTGGATACGATCGAACGGATAAATGCGCCGTCCTCCGGCAGTCCGAAGAGCTCCTTGCGCTGTCCGATCACATAGTCGCCAATCAGGCATCCGGACATATTTCCGGTCAGGCTGTGGTATTCTCCGGTCTGTGCATCCTTCACATAAACACCCAGACGATCCGCGTCCGGATCTGTCGCAAGAATCAGGTCGGCATCTACTTTTTTGCCCAGTGCAAGTCCTAATGCAAATGCCTCTGCCGCCTCCGGATTCGGATAGCTTACCGTCGGGAAATCGCCGTCCGGCAGTTCCTGCTCCGGCACAACGTAGACATTCGTGAATCCAAGCTCTTTGAGCACACGGCGTACCGGAAGGTTGCCGGTTCCGTGAAGCGGTGTGTATACAATCTTTAACTCGGATGCAACTTTGTCAATGCAGTCCTGATGAAGCACCAGTTTTTTCAGTTCCGCAATATACGGATCGTCAATATCCGCACCGATCGTCTGATACAGACCGTCTGCCTTTGCCTCTTCAAGCGGCATCGTCTTCACAGAAGCATAATCCGTCACGTTTCTCACTTCATCCATAATCCCTGTGTCATGCGGAGGTGTGATCTGCGCGCCGTCCTCCCAGTATACTTTGTATCCATTGTATTATGGCTTGCCGTGATGTTGATGCCCGCCGTACAGCCAAGCTTGCGCACCGCATAGGAAAGCTCCGGCGTCGGTCTTAACGATTCAAATACATATGCCTTAATGCCGTTCGCTGCAAGACAAAGCGCCGCCTCGTCGGCGAACTCCGGGGACATATGTCTGGAATCATACGCGATGGCAACACCTTTTGCCTGTGCTCCCACTTTGCAGATATAATTCGCCAGTCCCTGTGTCGCTTTGCGCACCGTGTAGATATTCATGCGGTTGGTTCCCGCTCCGATCACGCCGCGCAGTCCGGCAGTACCGAACTCCAGATCCATGTAAAAGCGCTCTTCAATCTCCTTCTCATTCCCAGCGATCGCCTGAAGCTCCGCTCTGGTCGCCTCGTCAAAATACGGATTGTTCAGCCATGACTCATATGTTTCTCTATATCCCATCTCAGATTCCTCCTGCTTTTTTTCTAAGCCTATCTTATCTTTCCTGTTTTGCTTTTTCAAGTACCATTCCTGTCATAAATTGATACAATTCTCTCAATTATTTCCCTTAAGCGCATTGAGCAGGGACGTAAGGGTGGAAAGATAATCCGAAGTGCTGCTACTGTTGGAACTGCTGCTGGAGCTGTCTCCATTCTTGTCCAGAATCTCGTTTACGATGGCATCCAGCGCAGCGTCACTCGTCGTGTCCGATGTTCCCGTCGATGTAGAAGACGAACTTGAAGATGAACCCGAGGAACTGCTGTCCGAGTGACTTCCTGCCAGGCTTCCCGCGAGACTTCCCGCCTGTCCGTCTGCGCTCTCTCCTGTGGATGTACTGCTGTCTGCCTCCGATGACTGCGTCTCACTTCCGGTCGTAGTCGACGAGCTTCCCGATTCTCCTGTCATTCCGATGGCGATCGTTGCCTCCGGTGAATTCACAAACAGCTTTTTGCTGTATGTATCATAACCGTCCGCCGTCACGGTGAGCGTATGCACTCCATACTGTAGTTCCACCGGCTGGCTGTAATCCACCAGCTGCCCGTCTACCTGAAGCCATGCGCCCTCAACATTGACTGCGAAGAGAATGCTTCCGTACTTCGGTCCCTCGCCCTTTAACGTCTCAAGATCCAGAACCGTCTCCTGACCTCTCGTGATCGTAATCTCCGTACTTCCGCCGTATCCGTTATTCGCGACAGCTGCCGTGTATGTTCCCTCAGGAATCTCAATCGTCATCTCTCCGGTAATCTGGGCAAACACCTTGCTTCCCACCTGAATGTAACTTCCATCAAAGACACTGGTATTGACCAGCTTTAACGAACCGTGCCCGGTGGTCACCGAGATGGAATATATTTTCTTGTCAATTCCGACCACCCGAAGCGTATCCAGTGCCGTCAGATCTGAAAGCTGGAGGGGACTTCCGTCCGAAACCACAAACAGATCCTCATCATACGAATAATTTGTATCCGCAATCTTAAATGCACCGTGCTCCTCATCTACACTGTATCTGGTCACATCCGGGTATTCCCACGCCAGATCGGAGATCTGCGCTTCCACAAGCCTGCCCTGCTTATCTTTTTCCCCGACACGGATAATGCGACCCGCGTCAAATCCAGACACCGGCATCCGGCTGCCATATTTGTCAAGGAACCGGGTAGCAATCGTGTAATTATACATATACTGCTTGCCGGAGTTCAACTGTGTTAAAATCAGACACTCCGCCTGCATATCATTGTTAGTGATTAAAAACAGGTCTGCTCCGATCGACGTGCCTTCCTGCTCCGTCCCCTGTTCCATTGCATCCAGCACGTCGTTCGCATCCGCCTCCGTCCCGACGGTCTGTGCTGTGTTTTCCGCATCCTTTGACGGATTATAGTAAGTTCCTGTCACAACTGTATTGCTGCTTTTTCCGCATCCTGCCAGTAACAGCATCATGCAGACCGGCAGGATCCATCGAACTATTTTCTTCTTCAAGTATATCTGCTCCTTTATCGTGTACACAATTCTACGGCAAAAGTACCGCCAGATTGATTATATCCTCTTTTTTGCGCTGCTTTCTGCGCATCCGAAGTTCCACCGGAACTTCTAATATGAATCTGTCAAGATTCATTATATCATATTAAACAACTCAGCGGAACTTTTATCTCAGGACGCGGGCGGCTGCAAGGTGAAATGGCGCATCATTTCCAGGAATCGTTCCCGCTCATCCTCCTGCCGTATGAATTTTTCCAGCTTTTCAATATTGCGTCCGGACACCCATGCCTTGTGTGTGTTATAGTAGCGGTTCGCAATTTTCCAGAATTTTTCCGGATATGCCATATACAGATACAGATAGTTTAGTTCCACGGCAGTCAGCCGGCGCACATGGTCATACGCACAGATGAGATCCATGCCAAGTCCGGTGTTCCAGTTGTTTTTTTCCAGCATTTTCCGCATGTAGTTCGCCAGATCGCTGACCTGTATCTGGTAGGAAAAGCACTCAAAATGGACAATGCCGATTCCGGTTTTGGAAAACAGAATATTGTGCTGGTTATAATCGCCGTGACAAAACCCGGCGCTCTGCCCGCCCTGTCCCATCGCCGAAAGTTCCTGTGCCACCTGCCTTGCTTTTTCCATAAAGCGCTCATACTGCCCGTAAAAGAGCACTTCAAAATCATTCTTTTTCTTCTTGGACCGTATGTAATTCCGGACTTTGACCAGTTCCCGGTTATGCTTCTCATACAGTTCCTGCAGTTCATTCGGGTCGTTGCAGACAAACTCCGGAACCGTCTCCGAATAAGTTTCCGCCGCATTGTGCAGCATTGCCAGTTTCTCCGCCCCCGCGATCATGTCCGCCCGGTTTCTGGTGTCACACTCGCTCCCGGAAACAGCCGTCAATACCATATACTTTGTCTCATCCTCCGCGACGGCAATCGGGGCGTCCTCCTTCGTCCGCACGACCTGCTCCGTTAAGAGTCCCTGTCCACCCAGATGCCCGAGTATGGCAGAGAGAAACTCTGCCCGCTCCGCCGAGCCTTTGTATTCTTTTAAAAGTAACTGCCCCTGTGTTGTATCACAAATATAACTTTCACGCCCTTTGGAAACCGCTCTCACTTCCAGGTCGTACTGCTCCAATACCTGCTCCGGTCGATTATACACAAAAACCCCTCCATATGATTGATCTGCGGCTGCTCTGCCGTGTCTCTTCATCATATGTGAGGGGTTTTTATTTCATGACCTGTTTTGATCAGAAATCTTTCCTGTCACAATTTTTAATAATTGTTCCTTCGTATTCAGCCCGGGATCTTCCAGTACCCGTTCCAGCAGTTCATTCAGCATCTCCCCGATCTGCTTTCCCGGCTGCATTCCGGCTGCAATCAGATCCTGACCGGAAACCGCCAGTTGCCGGATCGTAAGACACTCTTTTTTCTCCATGCACTCCCGATACAGCTGTTCATATGCGTCCACATACGCCAGCTTTTCCGCGCGCCGGTACCCGCTCTGCGCCAGAATATCCGCGCGCTTGACCGCAAACAATGCCGGATACTGTTCCACGCCGATCCTGTGCACCGCCCTGCGGACCGCCTTCCCGGAAAGCTCCGGATTATCATCGTGCCAGTGCACCAGCCGGCACACCCGGTCGGTGGTATCGTTGTCGAACTTCAGCCGGCGCAGAATTCCACGCGCCATCTCGCTTCCGCGCACCGGATGTCCGTAAAAATGATCCACACCTTTTTTGTCCGTCGTCCTGCAGGCAGGCTTTGCAATGTCATGCAGCAGCATCGTAAGCCGGAGCACCTTATCCGCCGGCACCGCTTCGATCGCCTTTAGCGTATGTTCTCCCACACTGCAGCAGTGATGCGGATTGTTCTGCGGCGTCTCCATCATCACGTCAAACTCCGGCAGAAAAACAGCCGTAAGTCCCATGCGATATGCCACTTTCAGCTCTCCCGGATTCGGCGAAGTCAAAAGCTTTACCAGTTCGACCTGAATCCGTTCCGCACTGACCTTTTTTATATTGCCCGCCAGTCCGGCAATGGCTTCCTGTGTCTCCTGTTCAATCGAAAAACCAAGCTGCGCCGCAAAACGGACCGCCCGGAGCATGCGAAGGGCATCCTCCGAAAACCGCTCCATGGCATTTCCCACACAGCGGATCACGCCTCTCTCCAGATCGCCGATTCCGTCAAAGGCATCCACCAGTCCGGTCACTTCATTGTAGGCCATCGCATTGATCGTAAAATCGCGGCGTTTCAGATCCTCCAGAAGATTCGCGGTAAACGCTACTTCCTTTGGATGCCTCGCATCCTCGTATTCTCCGTCAATCCGGTAGGTTGTGACCTCGAATCCCTCATGCTCCAGCATGACCGTCACCGTCCCATGCTGGATCCCGGTATCAATCGTGTGCCGGAAAAGAGCCTTGACCTGCTCCGGTCTCGCCGAGGTCGTAATGTCCCAGTCCTGCGGCGTTCTCCCGAGCAGGGAATCGCGCACGCAGCCTCCGACCGCATACGCTTCATATCCGTGCTCGCCTAAGGTATTCAGAATCCTCGCAACCTTCGCAGGCAGGCTGATCTTTGCATTTTTATCCACGCACTTCTCCTTAATATGCCTTGCCCCAGTATACCAGCTTGTGCGCCGGTCTGCCGCAGCATACGCAGGTTCCGGAAATCTGCTCCTGATCATGGAACGGGATACAGCGGGATGTCACGGCAAGCTCCTCTTTGATCTTGTCCTCGCACGCCTGATCCTCGCACCACATACCGCGGATAAATCCCGGTTTGTTTGCCGCGATGTCCTTTAATTCTTCATAATTGTGGGCATCCCAGATATGCGCGTCGCGGTGTGCCTTTGCACGCTCGAACATCTCTTTCTGGATAGTCTCTAAAATCTCCGGAATCTTCTGCTCCAGATCCTCCAGTGCGACCTCGATCTTCTCTCTGGTATCTCTGCGCACTACCACGCACTTGCCTGCCTCGATGTCCTTCGGTCCAAGTTCGATACGAACCGGAATTCCGCGCATCTCCTGCTCGGAGAACTTCCAGCCCGGGCTCTTGTCCGAGTCATCCAGCTTCGCGCGGCATACTTTTCCAAGGCGCTCGCAGACGCTCTTTGCAGCATCCATGACGCCGTCTTTGTACTGCTGGATCGGAATCACCATCGCCTGTACCGGTGCAATTCTCGGCGGCAGAACCAGACCCGAATCATCGCCGTGTACCATGATGATCGCACCGATAAGACGTGTGGTCATACCCCAGGAAGTCTGATGTACATACTGAAGCTTATTATCTTTATCGGTATACTGGACACCGAACGCCTTTGCGAATCCGTCGCCGAAGTTATGGCTGGTACCGGACTGCAGTGCCTTGCCGTCATGCATCAGCGCCTCAATCGTATAGGTAGCCTCCGCGCCCGCAAACTTCTCCTTCTCGGTCTTGCGTCCGCGGATGACCGGCATTGCCAGTACCTCCTCGCAGAAGTCCGCGTACAGATTCAACATCTGGATCGTGCGCTGCTCGGCTTCCTCTGCGGTCGCATGCGCGGTGTGTCCCTCCTGCCACAGGAATTCCCTGGAACGGAGGAACGGTCTCGTCTCCTTCTCCCAGCGTACTACCGAGCACCACTGATTGTATACCTTCGGAAGGTCACGGTAGGAGTGAATAATATTTTTATAAAAATCGCAGAACAGCGTCTCAGATGTAGGTCTGACACAGAGACGCTCCGGCAACGGGTTCAATCCGCCGTAGGTTACCCATGCAACCTCCGGTGCAAATCCCTCCACGTGATCCTTCTCTTTTTCGAGCAGGCTCTCCGGAATAAAAAGCGGCATGTATACATTCTCCACGCCGGTCTCTTTGAATCTGCGGTCAAGCTCTTTCTGGATATTCTCCCAGATCGCATAGCCTGCCGGACGGATGATCATACATCCCTTTACCGCGGAATAATCGATCAGCTCCGCCTTTTTTACCACGTCCGTGTACCATTGTGCGAAATCAACATCCATCGATGTGATCGCTTCTACTAATTTCTTGTTGTCCTTTGCCATCATCTATCTCCTTTTCATAGCTCTTACTGCCGTTGCAAGCAGCTTCAAGGTTGTCTGTGTGCAGCTCCTGCACAACTAATGATTTTATGATAAATGGAAAGGGTTGTCAATTTCAAACGCAAGATTTCTGCGTGTTTTCGGGTGTCTGAACCCGATTTTGTACGAACAGAGGCAGAGCGGTTCCCCCGACGGCTTCATATTCTCTTTAAAATTGTACTTCCGGTCTCCCACAATCGGCATCCCTGCATGTGCCAGCTGCACGCGGATCTGATGATGTCTGCCGGTTCCCAGCTGAATCCGAAGAACGGCGCGCCCGTTTTTCTGCTCTAAAACCTCGTAGGAAAGCTCTGCCCTCTTTGCTCCCGGCGTACTACTTTCTACAACCGCAGACGTATTGGTTCTGCCGTCACGCAGAAGATAATCTGTAAACTGCCCCTTTCCGGCTTCCGGCACCCCGTCTGTCACGGCATAGTAAAACTTGTCCGCCAGCCCCGACGCAATCTGCCGGCTGAGTGCGGCCGCCGACTCCTTCGTCTTTGCGAACACCATCACGCCGCATACCGGCTGATCCAGCCGGTGCACCACTCCGATGTACGGCGGCTCGCCCTTCCCCGCCCGCCTGTTTTTGAGCAGGCTCTCCATATCCGCCTGTCCGAGCCTTTTCGTCTGTACTGCCACGCCTGCCGGCTTTTCACAGACAATGATCTGCTCATCTTCAAATAAAATTCTGATCTCCATATTCTAAACCGCATCCACCATAGTCTGTGCCCACTGGCGTGCATCCGCAAAATCTTTCTCATCCGGATGTGAAAGCGCCTCGTCAAAATTTTTTACGCTCGCATTCAACTTCTGATCTTCTGGGTGCTCCCGCAGCATCGCCACATAGCGGTTTCTCACTCCGATCGGCATTTTCCCCTGGCAGTAAAAGCTTCCGAGCACCTCACTGGTATCCGGAACGCACTCCGTTACCCGGCACGCCAGCTTCTGATAGTATTCTCTGGAGCCACCATAACCGGCAGTGCCGAAAACCGCCAGTTTTTTTCCTTCCAGCTGCTTCAAATACTCACCAACCGTTCCATCACAGCTTCCCTTGTCCGTCCAGGATCCTACAAAATAAAGATCCGCCACAATGTCCGGCTTCGGCTCACCGAAGGATACAATCTCTTCACCGCCAAGCGCATCCCGTATTGCTTCTGCCACCTGTCTGGTATTCCCTGTCAGACTTTTGTATATGATTGCAATTTTTTTCCCACTCATCTGTGCTCTCCTTCGCCCGCTCTGTCATCCTACTGCCTATGATCTCTTTACCGGTCTGCCGTCGATACATCCGGTAAAATCTGCTTCGCGCGCAGACTCCT
>ERZ779850.3113-NODE-3113-length-12154-cov-4.274899_pt1 | contig 12154 bp, 8 predicted proteins | sample MGYA00511249_ERZ779850 | MGnify/ENA primary metagenome ERZ779850 (study PRJEB29588, sample SAMEA2162475) | human gut metagenome | biome: human gut; feature: human-associated habitat; material: faeces | place: Denmark | collected 2008/2010 ...
ACCCATCGACTGCGCCCAGCCGTTGACGGCCCACAGCACGAGAAAGACCGCAAACGAGGTCGTGAAACCCAGCACGAGATTGATCAGCGCCGTGACTAACAGTCCGGCCGCCAGAAAGCGGCGGATGTTGCTGCGGTCAGCCAGAAAGCCGTTCGTCAGTTTGCCGACGGCATAGGTGATGAACAACCCCGAGCCGATAATACCGAGTTCGGTCTCGGAGAGGACTCCGGCATCGACGATCGGCTTCTTGATGACGTTCAGGCTCAGGCGGCAGACGTAATAGAGCCCGTATCCGAGCGTGGCGGAGAGGAAGACCGACCACCGCAACCGCGTATAGCGGCTGCGGATCGCCTCGGGGTCGGTCAAGGGTTCCGACGCCGGTGAGGGTGCAAAAAATCGCAACAGATTCATGGCCTTCGCGAAATTAGTCGTGCAACCCGCGCTGGCGGAGGTAATTCAACAGGTGTTCGGCACGGTCGGTCTGGATGATCCGGGCGCCGAGCATGTCGATCAGATAGCCGAACGCGGCATCGGGATCCTCGAGCGACAGGTCGTCGTCATGACCGCCGCACAGGGTATCCCACAGCGTGTTGTACCAAATCAACGCCCGTCCGCGCAGCGTGTCGCGCATCCGCAACGGCATGGCCGTATCCTCGGCCTGCGCATAGAGCAGTTCGTAGGCTGCCGGTTTCAAATCGGCGATATAATCCTGCATCAGCTCTTCGGCATTCTCGCTGTCAAGATTCACCACCGGCATGTAGATCACCTCGTCGAGGTATTTCCCATACAGGGCGAGCACCTCATCGGCCGGTTTCGAGCCCTTCATGACGATCTGCCGCGTCGTTCCGGTCCGCTCCAGCACCGGCACCACCAGGTCAAAATAGCGGTCGGCCTTGTCGAGGTTCACCAGCACCCGTCCCTTGGCGGCCAGCAGCGCCTCTTCGAGCGTCGGAACCGTGTGTTTGGTTCGGATGCCGCAGCCGTTTTTGAGTTTCAGCGTGCGGATCGAATCCAGCGTCCAGTCGGCAACGCGCCCCTTTCCGGTCGTCGTGCGGTTCAGCGTGGCGTCGTGCATGACAATCAGCACGCTGTCGCGCGTCAGTTGAAGATCCAGTTCCACCACGTCGACACCCACGGCTATCGAGTGTTCGATGGCCGCCACGGAGTTTTCGGGCGCATAGCGCCAGTCGCCGCGGTGCGCCACGACGAAGACTGCGGTCGTATCGCCCGCAAGAAGACGTGCCCGGAGCCCTTCGGCCCGGTTCTCCGGAGCAGCACTCTGACGAGCCTCTCCGGAGCAGCCTGCCAGCACGACAAGTGCCAGTAGAAAAGACAGAATTCGTTTCATGATTTATTCCAGTTTATTGTTTTTCCAGATCAATCGTTCGCCCCAGAAAGGCATGTGGGTCTCTTCACAGTCGAGTTTCGAGGCACGTTCCAACCCCTGCTCAAGGGTCCAGCGCGACGACGAAGGGTCGGCGTGCGAGAGTTCCAGGATGTGCGACAGCAGAACGTACCGCGGCGTGAAGAGCTTTCCGATGACGTTGTTCTCGGTCAGCTCGTTGGGGGCATAGCGCGGAATGTAGACGTCGACGGGCAGAGTCACGTCGAACTGCTCGGGCAGGAAGTTCGAGTCGCCGGAGTGCAGCAGCACGAAATGGCCGGTGTCCTCGCCGCAGTCGATCTGGAAGACCGTCACGGGGACATTCGTCGAGCCGTTGTTGTGGTTCGTGATGAAGGTGTGGAGCGCAAAGCTGCCAATCGTATAGTCAGCCGCCGTTGTCGAGGTATATTCGTATCCCGGCCGTTCGAGGTAATTCGTCACGACGGGTTTTCCGGCTTCAAGCATCGCATCGATCAGACCCTGCCACTTGTGGTCCTGATGGACGTGTGTCGAGGCGTAGAAATCGAGGTATGGAGCCAGCTCGACGGCCCGGCGGTGGTAGATGTCTACACCGAAGCAGCCCGACGGCGTCTGAATGACATAGCCCATGTTGTAGAGCATCCAGATATAGACCTCCCCCACGGCCGGCTTCTCTTCGCGCAGGCCGTTCAGCACCCGGTCGAATGCCGCATCGTAGCAGGTCAGAATCGGTTCGCTTCTTACCAGCGAGGCGGCCAGCCGGTCGTCGGCATCAAGGAAACTCGAAAAGGTCGAGCTTGCGCAGGCATCGGCATAGCTCTGGATCGTCGCGAAGAGTTCGTGGCGAGTCGCAAGATCCGCATCGAGCGGCGAAGTCTGCCACAGCGCCTCGATCGTCTTGGTGGCGGCATTGGGTTGCGCAGGTTCGGGAATTCGGGTTTCGCTGCTCTCCTTGCAGGCGGCAAGCCCTGCCAGCAGGGCTGCGGCTCCCAACAGATGGACAAAAAATTTCATGGCTTTATTCATTGGATACATGCTTTACATATCCGGTCGAAACTGGTGGCTATATCGCGGGTCGTCGTGCGGCTGCCGTCGCGGCGCAATGTCTTCACCTCATACATCAGCACGCCGTCGTAGCGCGCTTTTTCGCGAAGATCCCGCAGGAAAGCCGCCCAGTCGATTTGGCCCTCGTAAGGGAGCCAGTGGCACTCGTTCACGAAGTCGTAGTCGGAGATATGCACGGTTCGGATCCGACGGCCGGCCACCTCGATGAAGAGCGGAATCGTCCCCTGCGTGTAGTGGTTCGTATCGAAACAGATCCCGACACCCGGCACCGCGTCGACGATGCGCACCAACTCCTCGGGCGTATTGCCCAGACAGGTGCGGGGCAGGTTCTCGACGCAGAGCTCCACACCCTCAGCATCGGCCACCTTCTTCAGGGCACGGATCGACGCAATGGCATTCCCGATCCGCTGCTCACGCAGGCTGTCGGCAATCGGTTCCGAGCTGGGGTGCAGCACCAGCCGCTGCGGTGCATAGAGTTCGCAACTCCAGCGGATCATCTTCGACAAGACGGCGACGTTCTTTGCCCGCAGGCTGTCGTCCGTCACCGAAATATCGAGCTGGCGCGAAAAGGGAAGATGCACCGACCAGACCCGCATGCCGGCACTGTCGAGGCGCTCCTTCATCTGCCGCATCCTCGGATACTTCTCCTCGTTGGGGACACCCCGGTAGCATTGGTTCACGGCGACCTCGATCCAGCGGATTCCGTCGGCCCGGGCCTGTTGCAGCTCCTCGACCACAGGAATCGCACCCCATACGGCGGTGGAGGTCCCGACCTCGGGCCTTTGGGCCGAAGCCGGGATCTCCATACCGAGCAGGAAGGCTGTCAGAAGAATCGATAGCCTTTTCATGGTTATTTCAGGGAGTTGCTGCCCCGGGCATTTCCGCCGCGCATGGGCCAGCCGACCGTTGCCGCAGGTTTCGGCAGTCCGATGGCGCCGAATTCACCGTTCTTACCGTAGTAGAGCCGCTGATCCGGGCCGATCGTTACGGGGCTCATCGTCTGCGAACCGATCGAGGTGTACTCGGAACGGTTGCCCGAAGCATCGAACGCCAGCAGCGAGAAGGGCGACACGTATTGCGAGATGTAGGCCGTTCCAGCCTCATCGAGGGCAAATCCCGAATAGATGTAGCTGGTGGCGCTCTTGTCCTCCCATTTGAGCGAGCCGTTGCTCGTTACGGCGTAGAGGTAGCCGTTCTTCTCGCAGAAGTAGACCGTTCCCTCGCCGTCCACAGCCGGATGGTAGCAGTCGCCGTTAGTCGTTTCGTAGTGCCACAGTTCACTGCCGTCCGACGTATTGACGGCCACGCAACCCTTCGACGAGGCCTTCAGTACGGCATACAGCACGCCATTGTACAGAGCCAGCGAACCGCCTCGTTCGGTGACCGCATAGGCCGTTGCCGAAGCCCACTTCATCTGTCCGGATGCCGTATAGGCCCAGATGCCGGTTGAGGTGCCGATGTAGACCGTTCCGTCGGCATCGACCACGACACCGCCGCCGACACCGCTCTGCACGGCCGACCACTTCTCGTCGCCCGATGCCGCATCGAAAGCGTAGAGACGACCGTCGTTGGCCAGCGCATAGACCACGCCGTCGGAGGTCACCGCCGGAGCGGCCTGCACCTTGGCGCCGAGCGACTTCTTCCAGCGCAGAGCACCTGACGATGCCACGGCATAGAACGAGCCGCCGTTATCCTCGGTTCCGAAATAGACCGTACCGTCTGTTCCGACCGAAGGCCCGGCACCGTAGGTCGCGGCATCGGTCGTGTAGCTCCAGCGGGTCTCACCCGTGATGGCATTCACGGCAATGAGTTTCTTGTCGGTCTGCGAGATGGTATAGAGGGTCTGTCCGTCGGGCGTAAAGGCAATCTGGCTGGCCTTCTGGTATCCGGCGTTCGGGAACGTCGACCAGGCAAGGCCCGAAACCGTGATCTGACGGGTGGCCGACTCCGTAGACTGGTCTTCGTAGGTCACCGTCAGCGTTACGGTCCACGTTCCGGTCTTGGCGAAGGCGTAGAGCGGAATCTCCTCCTCCGAGGCGCCTCCGTCACCGAAGTCCCAATGAACCGAAGCCACCGTGCCGCGCACGAAATAGGCCGGATTGTATTCGAACGAGCAGAGCTCGAACTGCCGCAGCGATGCCAGATCGGCCGACGAGGTGGGCGTGACGACAAACGGATCGATCAGTCCGGGAGTTGCCGTGGCCGTCAGCGTCTCGGAATCGCCGTGAGCATAGACGCACGTCAGCGCAAAGGTATACTCACGGTCGTTGGTCAGCTCCTCGACGAGGCAGGACTCTTCGCCGGCATCGACCGTCAACGTCCGGTCGTTCTCCGACTCCGCGGAGACAACCAGCCGGTAGGTGTAGTCGAGATCAGTCTCTGGGGCTGTCCACGAAAGGAAGACACGCCCGTCACCGGCCATCGCCTTGAAGTTCGTAGCCGCTATACGGGTCGATTTCGGGGTGGCAAAGGCCGTGACCTTCATCGACAGACCGCTCGCATAGCGGGCCTGTACGGCAAACGTATAGGTGCAGTCGTTGACCAGGTCGTTGACCGTCAGCGAATGCTGTCCGGCCTCGACCGTCGCTTCGCCGCCATCGATCTGGGCATTGTCGGGTGTCCAGGAGACCAGGTAGTCGAGCGGCTGGGGTTTCTCCGCCTGGGAGGTCCATGTAACGGTGGCCTCGCCATCGCCCGCCGTGGCGGTCACCGTCTCGACCTGGAAGCGGTCGAATGAAGCCTGCGGCAGTTCATCCTCGCTGCATCCGGTCAGCAACGCGGCGCATGAAAGAAGCGCCCATATAACTCTGTTTTTCATTGTTGTCATTCGTTTTTAACCATTAATAACCGGGATTCTGCCACAGCAACGACGTATCGTTGATGCGCTCGAGCTCCGTGTTGGGAATCGGGTAAAGCATCTGATAGTCCTGGATCGCATGCCCCTCAGCCGTCATGGCCTCCTTGGCATAACCCATGCGCACCAGATCGAACCACCGCTGCCCCTCGTAGGGGAACTCCTTCTGCCGCTCGAGGCAGACGGCACGACGGAATGCATCCTGATCGGGCAGATCCGTAATGTTCAGCGGATCGAGCCCGGCCCGTGTATGCACGGCGTTGAGTGCCTCGAGTGCCGGCGATGCCGACGAACCGTCATATCCCACCTCGTTGAGCGCCTCGGCATACAGCAGCAGCACGTCGGCATAGCGCAGCAGGATCTGATCGTTGCCGTACTGGAGCGTCGTCGCGTCGCGCGTATCAAAGAACTTCTTCATCAGATAGAGCTGCACGTCGGGCACCTTCTGATACTCGATCAGGGCCTTGCGCGCATCGCCGTCGCTGTACAACGCCTTCAGGACGGGGCTCTGGCCCGAGTTGTCCGTCAGATTGGAGATCGAGAACCAGGCGCCGTGTCCCTCGTCAACCACCGATTTGTTGAAACGCACGGCAAAGATGATCTCCCCGTTCATCTTGTTGTTCACATCGAAGACGTCCGCCACATTCTCCAGCAGGGCGTATTTTCCGATGACCTCCTTCAGCACGTTCACGGCCTCCTGCGGCTTCTTGAACGTCAGATAGACCTTACCCAGCAGAGCCCGGGCAGCGCCGAGCGTCGCACGACCCGCATTGGCCTCGTCGTAAGATTCGGGGAGCATCGCGTTGTCGACAATCTGCTGCAGGTCACCGGCGATCAGATCGAACATCTCCTCCTCGGATGAACGGCCGATCCGGAGCGCCTCCTCGACCGTCACAACCTTCCGCGTCGTGGGCACACAGCCCCAGAGCCGGTACTTCATGAAGTAGGTATAGGCCCGCAGGAACATCGCCTCGCCCTTGTACTGCGCCTTGAGCGTCTCGTCGAAATCGGCTCCGTCGATGCGGTCGAGCACCATGTTGCAGCGGTAGACCGCATTGTCGAAATTGGCCCAGGCATCCTCCAAAATGCCGTTTGAGGCGTTGTCGCGGAACTGGTCGATGTCGTAGCGGTCCTGCGTTCCGGCCGTCGGGGCATCGAGATAGAGATTGTCGCTCCGGTATTCGCTGAGCTCCGTATAGTAGTTCACCTGGGTCTGGAACTTGGCGTAGCAACCCAGAACGGCAATGTCGAAATCACTCGCTGTCTTGTAGATGTCGTCGACGGCCACTTCGTAGTTCGGCGTGAGATTGAAGAAATCCTCGCCGCACGAACTCAGGCCGAGCAGCGCGATCAGCGCGCTGAAAATCCATATCTTTTTCATCTCTTGTGTCGTATTAGAAGGTAACATTCAGACCAACCATGTAGGTCTTGGCCAAAGGATAGGTACCGTAGTCCTCGCCGGGCGTCAGAGCGCTCGTGCTGCCGCTGACCTCCGGGTTGTAGCCCGAATAGGCCGTCCACGTCACGAGGTTCTGTGCCGAAACATAGACGCGCAACCGCTCCACATAAAACTTCTTGGTCCACTTCTCGGGCAGCGTATATCCCAGAGCGATGTTCTGCAGACGCAGGTAGCTGCCATCCTCGATGTGCCAGGTCGACGTACGGCCGTTGTTGCCCGTCTGCTTGCGGTTCACCCGGTTGGTGTTGCCGTCGCCCGGCTGATCGGCGCTGACCCAGCGGTTCAGGGCGGCCGTCGTACCGTTGACGTTACCCTCCATGTTGTCCAGATAGCGGCGGTTCAGGTTCAGAATCTCGTTGCCGTGAACGCCCTGGAACGCCACCGAGAAGTCGAGTCCCCGGTAGCCGAACGATCCGCCGAATCCGTAGGTGAAGTCCGGCATGTAGTTGCCGACGATCGTGCGGTCGGTGTTGGTGTCGATCACGCCGTCGCCGTTGACATCCACGAAACGGAAGTCGCCCGGCTGCGTGGTGTCGAAGTGGGGATAGGCCTTCAACTCCTCGGCGTTCTTGAAGATCCCGTCCTGCACGAGCAGGTAATAGGAGCCGATTGGCTGGCCAACCTGCGTGATATAGTAGGCGTGTTCAACGCTGCCGGAGGTGATGATCGGCGTGTCGTTGGCTCCGAGCGCCTTCACCTCGTTGGTGTTTGCCGCCCAGTTGGCATTGAGCGAGTAGCTGATTCCGCTGGCAAAGGTGTGCTGCGAAGTGGCCGAAAGCTCCCAACCGCGGTTGTTCACCTTACCGATGTTCATCAGCGTCGTGCTGTAACCCGTCAGGTGCGGAATCGGCACCTCGAGCAGCATGTCGGTTGTATTGGCGTAGTAGTATTCGGCCGTCAGATTGAGGTAGCCGCCGAGAATGCTGAGGTCGGCACCGACGTTGAACATCGAGGTCTTCTCCCACGTGAGGTTCGGGTTGGCGACATTGGTAGGCTTGTAGCCGTTCACAAGCGAACCGCTGCCCGTCCCGAGGATGTAGTTGTCGCCGTCCATGGTTGCCAGATGCTTGTAGTTGCCGATCTGGAAGTTACCCGTCTGTCCGTAGCTGGCACGGATCTTCAGGTCGTTGACCCAGCGGAGTGCCTCGGCATTCTGGAAGAAGGGTTCGCCCGAGATGCGCCAGGCGGCCGATGCCGAGGGGAAGTAACCCCAGCGGTTGTTCTTGCCGAAGCGCGACGAACCGTCGGCACGAATGGCGGCTGAAAGCATGTACTTGTCCTTGTAGCTGTACTGCACGCGGGCCAGATAGGAGGCCAGCGACCATTGGTCGGTCTTCGAATCACCGTCGTTCACGGTTCCGCCACCGATCGTCTGGTTGTAGTCGTTCGGGTAGTCTGTGGCCGTCACGTTGTTGCCCTTGTAGGTCTCCTTCTGAGCCGACTGCACCAGGACGGCCGACAGCGAGTGGTCGCCGAAATCCCGCGTATAGGTCAACTGGTTCTCAATGAGCCAGTTGAAATAGAAGCCCGAGGAGCTGTATCCGACAGGATTGGACTTCTGACCGTAGTTGGCCTTGCCGATGGTCTCCAGTTCGGAGGAGGAGTAGGTGTCGTTGTGGGCTCCGTAGAAGGTCCCGCCAAACGAGGTCTGGAACGAAAGGCCCTTGCAGATGTCATATCCGAGGAAGGCCCGGCCGGTCATTGCCATGCGGTCGACGACGTCGGATTTGAGCGTTGCCAGCGCCACGGGGTTAAGGATCTCGTTGTGCTGGTAGTCGTTGCCGATACGCCAGTAGCCGTTGCCCTGGAAGTTGAACGTGCCGTCCTCGTTATAGATGGGCCACATCGGGTTATAACACAGCGCCGACTGGACAATACCGCCTGAACCGTACGAACCGGAAGCATTCACGCGGTTCGACTTGGAGTATGAGGGAGAGAAATTGACGCCGTACTTGAAGTTCTTGTACTTGCCGTCGAGATTCATGCGGAACGAATACTTCTCGAAATCCGAGTTGATGATGATACCCTCCTTGTAGTAATAGTTTCCGGAGATGAAATAGTTAACGTTCTTCCCCTTGCCCGAGATCGAGATGTTGTGGCTCGTAGTCGAGGCCGTGCGGAAGATGGCATCCTGCCAGTCGGTATCGGTCAGCCCCGGTTCGCCGTTCAGATAGGGAGTGAGCTCCACGGGCCAGTTCATGTACGACTCGGGGCGTTCCCCGTTAGGTGCCGTGCCGCCGGGATAGATGCTGTAATAGGAGTTGTCGTGGCCCTCCTTGGCAAACTGCGCATACTGGTAGGCATTCATCAGGTCGATCTTCTTCGACACCTGCTCAATGCCGTAATAGCCGTCATAGGTCACCTGAATAGTCTCCGACTTTCCCTTTTTGGTCGTGATGAGGATCACACCATTAGAACCGCGCGAACCGTAAATCGCGGCCGACGAGGCGTCCTTCAGCACCTCCATCGACTCGATGTCGTTCGTATTGAGGTTCGAGAGGCCGTTCTCCATCGGCACGCCGTCGACGATATACAACGGATCGTTGCCGGCCGTGGCCGAGCTGATACCGCGCACGCGCACCATCACGTTGCCTTCGGGATCTCCGCCCGTCTGCATCACCTGCACACCGGGCATCTTGCCGATCATCGACTGCCGAAAGTCCGAAACGGGCTGGTTGGCAATGTCCTCGGCCTTGATCGAGGAGATAGCCGTCGAGACATCACGCTTTTTGACGACACCATAGCCGATCACCACCACGTCATCCAGCGCCGTGGCCTCCTCCCGGAGCTGAATATCGAACGATGTGCGGCTGCCGACGGGAATCTCCTGCGTGTCGTAGCCGATGTACGATACGACCAGCACGTCGTCCGACGTCACGTCCAGCGTAAAGCCGCCGTCGACGCCCGTACTGGCACCTTTGGTCGTACCCTTCACCACAACTGTAGCACCGATAACCGGCTCGCCGGCCGCATCCTTCACCTGGCCCTTGACCGGCCGGGGCTGCTGCCGGGTGGTTTCGTTTTGCGGGTCGTTTTTGGCGACCAGATAGATTTTCTGATTGCGGATCTCATAGCCGATCCGGGTGCCGGCGAAGAGGCGGTCCAGCGCCGTTTCGAGTTTCGTGTCCGTCACGTCAAGCGACACGATCCGGTCGGGATCAACCGTCGGACGCGAGTGGTAGAACGCATAGCCGGTCTGCCGCGAAATCTCGTCCAGCACCTGCACCAGCTTTACCTGCCGGAGCCTGACAGTCACCTGCTGCGCCGAGACCGCGGTCACAGACATCACCAGAAGAGCTGTCGCCAATAGGAGTTTAAAAGGTTTCATTTCTGATTGATTGGTTAATAAAAATAGAAAGAATTGTTTAAATCATATCATTCTTCGCCGCAAAGATGCACGGCGGCCAATGACGGACGGGTGACATCGGCATGAAGATCCGATGTGCCGTCCCTTCAAAAAGGAAGGAATAGTCAAATCATAGCGGTCGTAGTTTGGTTGGTTCATTCGTAGGACACATAACACGACCGAAAAGTGTGAGTGCCGGGACTTTTTTTGCAAAAAAATTCGCCGGACTACCTATTTTGCCACTTGTCAGGTGTCATTGTTATGAAACGAATCCCTATCTTTGTATGGCATTCAAGGATGAACATGGCTTCATGGATGGAAGATACGCAGGAGGATCTGGAGCTGCTCGGCCGTCTCCGGACGGGGGATCGCGCGGCATTCGAAGCCATCTACCGCCGTTATCATGCCCGGCTCTATACGCTGGCATTGCGCTATCTGAAAAACCGCGCCGACGCCGACGACGCCCTGCAGCAACTCTTCATCAAGTTGTGGACCGCCCGCGAGGCACTCTTCATCACCCGCAATTTGCAGGGGTATCTGTACGGCATGCTGAAGCATCAGGTGCTCAACCAGATCCGCAACAACGTCAGCGCCCTGCAGCACAACTACCGCATCGTGCAGAAACAGCCTCCATACGACGATGAACTCTACACCTGGGCCGAACGCAACTACCACAGCGAACTGCTCGAACGGGCCATCGCAACGTTGCCGCCCCAACAGCGGGCCGTGGCCACGATGCGTCGCGAGGGATACTCCAATCAGGAGATCGCCGTCCGTCTGCGCCTTTCGATCCACACGGTGAACACCCACTACCGCGAATGTCTGAAACGATTGAAGGAGCTCCTGGCCGGAGCCGCCAAACTGATGATTACCCTGTTAATTCTGTTCCGATGAAACGACCCGATGAGATAACAATACGCCGCGTCTTGAACGAAAAGGCGACGCCCGACGAAGCGACCGAAGTGGCCGCCTGGTTTGCCACCGACGAGGGACAGGCCTGGCTCGCGGCGGAGTTCGACAACGACGCCCAACAACTGGAGTCCGGTGCCATGACTCCGCTGTCCGACATCCCGGGCGAGGAGCTGTTACGACGCGTCGAACGCATTCTCACCCGCGCCCGGCGGCGCCGGCTGCTCCTTCGCGTGGCTGCCATTCTGATTCCGTGCGCCCTGATTCTGGGACTGTGGGCCAATCTGAACAGCCGCCTGGGCGGAGCGCTCTTCTCGGCCGACGAACAGCAGACGGTCGCCGCAGCCGTCGGCGAACGCAAGGAGGTGATCTTCCAGGATGGAACGCGGATTTTCCTCAATGCCGGCTCGACGATCTCCTATCCCGAACGATTCGGACTCTCGGAACGTCGCGTACAACTGGATGGCGAGGCCTACTTCGAGGTGGCACACAATCCCCAGCGTCCGTTTGTCGTCGAGACTTCGGACAATGCCTCCGTCCGGGTGCTGGGAACGGAGTTCGACGTCAAGGCCTACCGGTCGGACCCGACCATCTCGGTAGTACTGATCCGGGGCAGCGTGGAGTTCGCCCACGGGTCTTCGTCCTATCGGTTGGAGCCCTCCCAGCGGCTGGTCTACAACAAGCAGATGAGAACCAGTTCGATCGAGTCGTTGAGCAATGCCGACCAGATGATCCTCTGGAGCCGGAATACAATCTGCTTCCGCGACACACCGATGCGGGAGGTCGTCCGGGAATTGGAACGGTGGTACGACGTGCAATTCGAAGTGACCGATCCGGAGGTTTACGACTTTACATTCAGTCTTCAGACCCCCAATCTTCCGCTGCGGGAATTGCTCGACGAATTAGAGAATATTGCACCGATTCGCTGCTCGATCAATAAAAAAATTGTTATTGTAAAAAAAGGAAAAAACTAATTAATATACACACAAGATAAATATTACAATCTAATCTTCAGTAGTTCATCCCAATTAGTCGTATAACGAGGTGAAAGGTGCTCGCGGTTCATGCGAAAATGATCGGTCCCCTGGGCAGCCACGACAATTGTGCCTTTACCGTGGGTTTTATTCACCGAATCGAGAACATCCATCAGGCGAGTAT
>ERZ779850.3116-NODE-3116-length-12152-cov-6.001984_pt1 | contig 12152 bp, 9 predicted proteins | sample MGYA00511249_ERZ779850 | MGnify/ENA primary metagenome ERZ779850 (study PRJEB29588, sample SAMEA2162475) | human gut metagenome | biome: human gut; feature: human-associated habitat; material: faeces | place: Denmark | collected 2008/2010 ...
CGGGTTCCGCAACGATGCCGGAGGGTGGGAGCTGCGCAGCCCGCAGTTCAAGGGGAGCAGCGCTCCGAAATCCATCACGACCTTCGACCGGCACGGCGACACGACGCTGCTCTTCGAGGGCTTCTTCGACCTGCTCTCCTACCTGACGTTGCAGCACGAGCCGACACCGACCGTCGATACCGCCGTGCTCAACTCCGTGGTCAACCTTCCCCGCGCCCTTCCTTTTCTCACACGCCACGCGACGATCCACGCCTTCCTCGATAACGACGAAGCGGGGCGCCTCACCCTTGAACGGCTGCGCAACGCCCTGCCCGATGCGACCGTCATCGACCGTGCGGAGAGCTACCGAGCCCACAAGGATCTGAACGAATCGCTCCGACCCTCCGCAAAGGTTTCCCGCACGCCGCGTCGTCGCGGCCGCAAGTTGTAACGTCGCCCGGAATGACGCCGGAACCGTCGCCCGCCCATCGGCCGCTTCGCGACCGCGGCTTTTCCCCCGAGGAAAAAGCCATAGCCTATTAGGGCTTTTTCCGACGCATCGGCCCGCCGACGCTGAAAAAGCCCCAATAGGCCAAAGGGTCAAGCCCTCTGGACACCCCCTGTCGTGCTGCGCACGCCGACCGCCGAGGCGGTCCCTTCTTCAACCACACAACCCGCCGAAAAACGACCGTACCATGGGATATGCCGTCCTGCATCTTGACAAAGCCCCGGGCAACGAGGCCGCCATGACCGCCCACATCGCCCGCACGAAGATACCCACCAACGCTTCGCCCGAGCGCACCTGCCTCAACGAGGAGCTCGTCGAGTTTCCCGAGGAGGTAGCCGACCGCACGGAGGCAATCAGCTACCGCCTCGAACACGCCGGCCTCACACGCAAGATCGGAACGAACCAGGTGCGCGTGATCCGCGTCATGCTGACCGGTTCGCACGACGCGATGAAGCGCATCGAGGAGGAGGGGCGGCTTCCGGAGTGGTGTGCCGACAACCTCGCCTGGCTGCGCGAGACCTTCGGGGCGGAGAATGTCGTCTCGGCCGTCGTGCACCGCGACGAATCGACCCCGCATATCCACGCCGCCGTGGTGCCGATCGTCACGGGTGAGCGTCGCAAGGCCCGTACCGCCGCATCCGAAACACCCGGCAAGCGGCACTACCGCCCGAAATCCGCCGCCCGGCCCCGTCTCTGCGCCGACGACGTCATGTCGCGCGTCCGGCTCAAGCAGTATCAGGACACCTATGCCGCAGCGATGTCCAAATACGGGCTGGAGCGCGGCATCGACGGTTCGGAGGCGCGCCACGTCACCACGCAGGAGTTCTACCGGCAGGCCATCGCCCAGCAGCAGGATCTGCAGGAGAACATCGACGCGCTGCTCCGTCTCGAAGAGCAGAAGCGGAAGGCTGTCGAGCAGCTCAAACAACAGGAGCGGCAGGTGCGCACCGAGTATGAACAGACCGCCACGCTCCAGGCGCAGAAGAGCGCCGAGCTGAACCGCACCGAGGCCGAGCTGAAGAGTGTGAAGGGCGAGCTGAAGGGTGCCCGGTTGAAAAACGCCGCGGCAGAGGTCGGGTCGAATATCGTCGAGGGGATCGGGGCGATGATCGGCACCTCCCGCGTCAAGCGGCAGCAGCAGGAGATCGACCGCCTCAACGCAGAGAATGCCGCCCTGCACGAACAGATCGGGACACAGAACCGCGCCAACCGCGAGGAGAAGGCCCGGCACGAGCAGGCCGAACAGCAGCTGCAGGCGAAGCTCGACCGCATCGAACACTGGCTGTCCGACACGCAGACGCTCCTCAGCTGGGGCGAATACTGCCGCGACATGGGAATCTCGGAGTCGGGCGCCCGCGAGATTATCGCCATGAAGCCCCTCTACGTCTCGGGCGAACTCCGCGCTCCGGAGTATTCGCGCCGCTTCGACGTCTCAAATACCGAAATCCGCCTGCAACGCGACCCAAACGGCCCCGGAGGCTTCCAGCTGCTCATCGACCGCCAACCCGCACACGCCTGGTTCCGCCAACGGTATGTGGAGCTCATGACCCGCCTGGGCTACCCCGTCCGCCCCGAACGCCCCGTCATCCGACGACATACCATCGAGCGGTAAAGCCCGCCCCGAAAGACAAAGAGAATATCCGGTCGAACAGCCGGATATTTTTCTTCACTTTGTGAAGAAACTTGCTTAATCGAAATATTTGTAGAGTTTGTATTGCGATTTTTTCGAAAATAATTTGTTTTTCTCGGGCAAAGCGCATACTTTTGTAATAAACCTACAAAGAAAAAAATGGTGAAACTGAAAGATGTTGCCACTATTCAGACGGGAGTTTACCTGAAAAGCACTCCTTTGCCCGACACCTGCTACCTTCAGGTGAACGATTTCGACGAGGAGGGGTACATCCGTCCGACCGTCCGACCGACAACCACCGTCAGTTCCAAGGCTGCCCGCCACTTGCTGACAGAAAGCGACCTACTGCTCGCCGCCAAGGGTGGCAAGAATTTCTGCGCCATCGCCCCGACGCAACTCGGGCCGTGCGTGGCCTCACCCTCGTTTCTGATTATCCGAATCGACAACCCGACCCGCATCCTGCCCGAATACCTCTGCGGATTCCTCAACCTGCCATCCACCCGGCAGCTGCTGACGGCGCAGGCCCAAGGGTCGGCCATCGCCTCGCTCAGCAAAGCTGACCTCGAGGAGTTCGATGTTCCGCTCCCTCCGCTGGAGCGCCAGCGGGTCTGCATCGCCCTCACCCGCCTGCATCGCCGCGAACAGGCCCTCTACAAGGCCATCGCGGAGCGCCGCCGGCAAATAACCGATTGTAAATTGACAAAAATATATAAAGATGAACGGTAAAGTTACACAGGAAGAGATTAACAAAGTCGTATGGCAAGCCTGCGACACCTTCCGGGGCGTGATTGACCCCAGTCAATACAAGGACTACATCCTCACGATGCTGTTCCTGAAGTACGTCAGCGATGTCAGCAAGGCGAAATACAAGGAGTACCTCCAGCGCTACGACGGCGATACGGAGCGTGCACAGCGGGCCATGCGCCGCGAACGGTTCCAGGTTCCCGAGAAGAGTTCGTTCGACTACCTTTTCGAGCACCGCAACGAACCCAATATCGGCGAGCTCATTGATGTTGGCCTGGCGGACCTTGAATACGAAAACCGCGAAAAGCTGAGCAGCGAGGACGGCAGCGGCATCTTCCGCAACATCAGCTTCAACAGCAGCAACCTCGGCGAAACGAAGGAGCGCAACGCCCGACTGAAGCAGTTGCTTATCGACTTTTCGGACGATCGGCTGCAATTCGACGAGTCACACCTCGAGAACAACGACGTCATCGGCGACGCCTATATGTTCCTCATCGAGAAGTTCGCCAGCGACGCCGGGAAGAAGGCTGGAGAATTTTTTACACCGAAGGAGGTTTCGACCCTGCTGGCTCGTCTGACCAAGAGCGCCCCCGGCTCGCGCATCTGCGACCCGACGTGCGGCTCGGGTTCCCTGCTCATCAAGGCGGGCCGCGAGGTAGGCTCCGACAACTTCTCGCTCTACGGCCAGGAGCTCAACGGCAGCACCTGGGCGCTGGCCATGATGAACATGCTGCTCCACGGTTTCGACAGCGCCACCATCCGCTGGGGCGACACGCTGCGCAACCCGAAGCTCAAGGAGGGCGACGCGCTGATGAAGTTCGACACCGTCGTGGCCAATCCGCCCTTCTCGCTCGAAAAGTGGGGCGCCGACGAGGCGGCCGACGACCCCTACAACCGCTTCTGGCGCGGCATTCCGCCCAAGGGCAAGGGCGACTGGGCCTTCATCTGCCACATGCTCGAGGTGGCCAACGAACACGGCAAGGTGGGCGTTGTCGTTCCTCACGGCGTGCTGTTCCGCGGCGCCAGCGAGGGAAAAATCCGCCAGCAGACCGTCGAGGAGAACCTCGTCGAGGCCATCATCGGACTCCCGGCCAACCTCTTCTACGGAACGGGCATCCCGGCCGCCATCGCCATCTTCAACAAGGCCAAGACGACGACCGACGTGCTCTTTATCGACGCCAGCCGCGAATTTGAGAACGGCAAGAACCAGAACCGGCTGCGCGACGAGGATCTCGACCACATCGTCACGACCTACCGCCGCTTTGCGCAGGGCGAACTCAAGCCGGGCATCGTCGAGGAACGCTACGCCTATGTGGCCTGGCGCGAGGAGATTGCCGACAACGACTACAACCTCAACATCCCGCGCTATGTGGACACCTTCGAGGAGGAGCCCGAAATCGACATTGCGGCCGTGCAACAGGAGATTGATGCCCTGGAGAAGGAGCTTGCCGAGGTGCATGTCCGGATGGATGGTTATCTGAAGGAGTTGGGATATTAAAAAAGTCAATATAACGCTCAAACTGATTTGGGACGATGAGTCCGGACAGAACAACATAACCTCCAAGGTAATTACACTATGAGTATTTTCCTCAATATGACTCTTTCGACATGGGGCGACATCGGGAATATCATTCTCGGTATTACCTCTGTGTTTACAGCCATTGTTACCGCAGTCGTACTCTGCAAACAACATAAACTGCAACAGGAGCAGCACAAGCTGGAGCAGGAAAAGCTGAAAATCCAACAAATGGAACACCAGCCGCTGTTTTTCTTCAAACGGGAGAGGGACCACATGGATATTTGTAACAGTGGCGCGAAATTGAACCGACCCATCGAGTTTACCATTGGTTCAATGATTTATGTGCAATCCTCCATGTTTTTCCCAAGTGGGTTGAAAACCTTCGTATATTGTTGCCCAATTAATATATACAAGGATTGCCGCTGTCAAGAGGAGCTGGATGGAGTCGTTGGCAAATGCCCATTTGCAGAAGAAGACCGAACCAAGTTGCATGAAATCACATCGAAAATATGGAACAGCCTTGTTCATAGCGAAAAGTTGATACCCAAACTACCCTACATGACCTCCGTCATAGTCCGTGAGTCCGACTTGATAGCTATCAAGTATCAAGACGTGTACCACATCGACCATACGGTCTACTACCTTGATTCCTCCCCGATATCCGAGGAAACTTTCAATAAGCTGAACAAAATAAGGCAATTGGTTCCACCCGATATATATAGCGTGGACAAAATAGACCTCAACAACATTCTGCGAGGGATTCTTCAGTTCCGATTTGAAAAAACATGGTAAAGCCAGTTACAACAATGACACACGATACCAACATACCGCACGGCTATAAGGCGACAGCGCTGGGGATTATTCCGCAAGAGTGGGAGGTAAGGCCTCTTAATTATCTCGGAGCCATCTGTTCTGGCGGAACCCCCGACACGGAAGTTGCAGAATATTGGAACGGGGATATTGCGTGGTGTACACCTTCCGACATAACAAAACTTGATACAAAGTACATAGAAAGCACAGAAGTTAAAATCACAGCCAAAGGACTGAAGGAGAGTTCAGCGACTCTCCTTCCTCCTCGAAGCATCGTCGTATGTACGCGTGCAACCATCGGAAGCGCAGCAATATGCAATACTGAGATAGCAACCAATCAAGGTTTTAAAAACATCATTCCGAATGAAAAGGCCAATCCGGAATGGCTTTATTATATCATTATATATTCAAAACCGAGACTGGTCCGAATTGGTTGTGGCAGTACATTTTTAGAGGTATCCAAAAAAGACTTTTCCCGATTTAAGATTGTCGTTCCGCCGCTAGCGGAACAGCGGAAGATTGCGGAGGTGTTGGGCGTGTGGGATGAGGCGATTGAAAAGCAGGCGCGGCTGATTGAAAAACTCGCCCTGCGCAAACGTGGCTTGATGCAGCGACTCCTCTCCGCAAAACTCCGTCTCCCCGGCTTCTCCGAACCCTGGCAAAAAGTAAAATTGGGAGAGATCTGCGAAAGAGTTACACGAAAGAACATTGAAGACAATCAGAATGTAATGACAATATCTGCTCAACGCGGTTTCGTCGCTCAAACAGATTTCTTCAATAAAAGCGTGGCAAGTGAGACCTTAGAAAGTTATTATTTGGTCTTCAAAGATGAATTCTGCTATAATAAAAGCTACTCCAACGGATATCCAATGGGAGCAATCAAAAGATTGTCCGAGGCCGACAAAGCAGTTGTAACATCTTTGTACATATGCTTTAACGTAAAACCAGAAACAAATACCAACATAGATTATCTCTCCTACTATTTTGATAATGGAGGATTAAATCGTGGTTTAACAAAAATAGCAAACGAAGGAGGTCGAGCCCACGGACTGCTAAACGTAACTCCCAAAGATTTTTTTGGTCTTTCTTTCGAAATACCATCTTTAAAAGAGCAAACCGCCATTGCGGAGGTGTTGATCGCGGCCGACCGCGAGATTGAGCTGGCCAAAGAGAAACTCGAACGCCTCCGCCGTCAGAAACGTGGCCTGATGCAACAACTCCTCTCCGGGAAAAAACGTGTAAAAATTAATATCTAAGAATATGGCAAAACGTAAAAAACCAACAGTCGCACTTATTTATGATTTTGATGGGACTTTATCTCCTGCCAATATGCAAGAATATGATTTTCTTAAAGCTATCGGCATCAAAAATAAAGCCCAATTTTGGCGTCAAAACAATGAACTTATAGAAAAACACGAAGCCAGTAATATTTTATGTTATATGAAATTAATGCTAGATAAGGCTCGTGCTGCAGGAGTTAGTGTTCAACGTCAAAAATTCGTTGATTTTGGGAAAAGTATTGAACTATACGAGGGAGTAGAAGAATGGTTTGATTTAATCAACCAATTAGGGCAAGAGGAAGGTGTTATAATCCAACATTATATTAATTCATCCGGATTAAAAGAAATGATAGAAGGGACTAAAATAGGGAATAAGTTTCAAGAAATATATGCTTGTACATTTATGTATGAAGATGGAGTTGCTGTTTGGCCTGCAGTAGCTGTAGATTTCACTACAAAAACCCAATTTCTATTTATGATAAATAAAGGGGTTACTAAAATAAGTGAAAATGCAAAAATAAATGAATATAAAGCAGAAGAAGATAGACCTATCCCTTTTAAACATATGATATATTTTGGTGATGGTGAAACCGATATACCTTGTATGAAGCTAATAAAACAACAAGGAGGAAACTCTATCGCTGTTTACAAACCTCGTAATAAAAAGAAAAAAGCATGTGCAGAAAAACTTGTATTAGATGATAGAGTGAATTTTGCATGTGCCGCAAACTACGTCAAAGATGGCGAAATCTACAATATTGTAAAAGCAATTATCAAACAGATTAAATCAAATTTTAACTTTAACGAATTGCAAAAACAAAATGTCAAACGATTTGGAGTAGAATAAGATATGTCCATCTCTTTCAAAGAAGACCATATCAGCCAAATTCCCGCGTTGCTGATGCTCGAAAAGCTCGGGTACACATACCTCACACCCGATGAGGCGCTGGCCCTGCGCGGCGGGAATCTCGCCAACGTGCTGCTCGAACCCGTGCTGCGCAAACAGCTCGCCGCCATCAACGTCGTGCAGGTCAGCTCGGTGCGCACTACCGTATTCTCCGAGCAGAACATCACCGCCGGAATCGACGCCCTGCGCAACATCCCGATGGACGAGGGGTTCATGGAGGCTTCGCAGACGGTCTACGACCTGCTCACCTCGGGCAAAACCCTCGAACAGATTGTCGACGGCGACCGCAAGAGCTTCGTGATGCAGTACATCGACTGGAAGAATCCGCGCAACAACGTCTTCCACGTCACCGAGGAGTTTGCCGTCAGCCGCACGGGGATGACCGAGACCTACCGGCCCGACATCGTCCTCTTCGTGAACGGCATTCCGCTCTGCGTCATCGAGTGCAAGCGTCCCGACGTAAAGGACTCCATCGAGCAGGCCATTTCGCAGCACCTCCGCAACCAGAAGGCCGACGGCATCCGTTCGCTGTACCTCTACTCGACGCTGCTGCTGGCCATCAACCGCCAGGAGGGCAGTTACGCCACGACGGCCACGCCCGAGAAGTTCTGGGCGCGGTGGCGCGAGCAGTTCGCCGACCGCGAGGAGGAGGCCCGTTACCGGCAGGAGCGGGGGCGAGGGAGCCGCTGCTGGACGACAAGCTCTTCGGGGAGCGGTTCGGCTATGTGCGCCGCAACTTTGAGGAGCTCTACAAACAGCCGGTCACCCCGTCGGTGCAGGACGAATACCTCTACAACCTCTGCCGCCCCGAGCGGCTGTTGCAGCTGATGTACGGCTTCACGCTCTACGACGACGGCATCAAGAAGGTGGCGCGTTACCAGCAGTATTTTGCCGTGCGGCAGACGATGCAACGCATCCGCCACATCGAGGGCGGGCGGCGGCGCGGCGGCGTCATCTGGCACACGCAGGGGAGCGGCAAGTCGCTGACGATGGTGATGCTGGCGCAGGCCATCATCCTCGACAAGGAGATTCGCAATCCGAAAATCATCCTCGTAACCGACCGCACGGACCTCGACCGGCAGATTACGGGGACGTTCCGCAAGTGCCAGATTCGCGTCGAGAACGCCACGACGGGAAGCAAGCTCGTCGAACTGCTCAACAGCAAGAGCGATGCCGTCATCACGACGATTATCAACAAGTTCGAGACGGCCGTGCGCGGCATCCGCACCCCGTTGACCGACCCCAACATCTTCGTGCTGATCGACGAGGGGCACCGCAGCCAGTACGGCGAAATGGGCATCAAGATGGAGAAGACGCTTCCGAACGCCTGCTTCATCGCCATGACCGGCACGCCGCTGATGAAGAAGGAGAAGAACACGGCCCGGAAGTTCGGCGGCATCATCCAGCCGGTCTACACGGTGGATCAGGCCGTGGCAGACAAGGCCGTCGTGCCGCTGTTGTACGAGGGGCGCATGGTGCCGCAAGTGGTACACGAGGAGACGATTGACCGCTATTTCGACAAGATCTGCGGATGGATGAGCAACGCCCAGCGGGCCGACATGAAGAAGAAATTCAGCCGTGCGGACCAGCTCAACCAGACGCAGCAGCGCATCTACGCCATTGCGTGGGACATTTCGCAGCACTTCAAGGAGAACTGGCAGGGGTCGAAGTTCAAGGCGCAGCTGGTGGCTCCGCGCAAGCGCATCGCGATTCTCTACAAGCAGTATCTCGACGAAATCGGCATCGTCTCGTCGGAGGTGCTCATCACCTCGCCCGACACCCGGGAGGGGGAAGGCGAAGCATTCGGCGAGACCTCGAACGTGGAGATGGCCTTCTGGAAGCGCATGATGGATGAATACGGCACGGCCAAAAAGTACGAGGCGAGCATCATCAATCGCTTCAAGAACAGCGACAAGCCGGAGATTGTCATTGTGGTGGACAAACTCCTGACGGGATTCGACGAACCCCGCAACACAGTGCTCTATCTCGACCGCAAGCTGAAGGACCACACGCTGCTGCAGGCCATCGCCCGCGTCAACCGCGTCTGCGAAGACAAGGAGTTCGGGTATATCATCGACTATTACGGCGTATTGGGATCGCTTAATTCGGCGCTGGAACTCTACACCGATTTCGACAAGGAGGATCTGGAAGGAACCTATACGGACATCTCGGAGGTGGTGGCCAAGCTGCCCCAAAAGCATGCCGAGTTGTGGGACCTCTTCAAGGAGGTACGCAACACGACCGACTTCGAGGCCTTCGGCAATGTCTTGCGCGAGGAGGACCGGCGCACGCTCTTCTACGAAAAGCTGCGGGCCTTTGCCCGGACGCTGAAGGTAGCACTCTCGTCGATTGTATTCCATCAAAATACGCCTCAAGAAGAGGTCGAACGGTACAAGCACGATCTGGCCTTCTTCATGAAGCTTCGTAATGCCGTGCAGGAGCGCTACTCCGACACGGTGGACTACAAGCAATACGAAGGGCAGATTCAGAAGCTGATCGACACACATATCGAGAGCGGCGAGGTGCAGGTCATCACCGACCTGGTGAACATCTTCGACAAGGAGCGGTTTGCCGAAGAGGTGGAGAAGATCTCCGGGAAAGCGGCCAAGGCGGACACGATTGCCTCGCGAACGGCCAAGTACATCACCGAGAACATGGATACCGACCCGGCCTTCTACAAGAAGTTCTCGCAGATGCTCAAGGAGACCATCTCGCAGTACGAACAGGGGCGAATCGACGAGGCGGAGTATCTGACCCAGGCTACGGACCTGATGAACAAGGTGCTGAATCATACCGACAGCGAGATTCCCGACGTGCTGAAGGATAACAATGCCGCGCGGGCCTACTTCGGATTGAGTCTGGAGGTCTACAAGTCGGTCATAAAGCCCGAACAGGGGATCGACCTGACGCAAATCGCACTCGACACGGCCAACCGGATCGACGCCATCATTCGTCAGCACATCTTCGAGAAGGGGACGCTCATTGTCGACTGGCCGCTCAAGGACAGGTTGGTCGGCATGATGAAGCTCGACATCGAGGACTATCTGATTGACGAGGTCAAACGCAAGTATGACCTGTCGATGACCTTCGACGACATGGATGCCATCATCGACCGGGCGGTCGACGTGGCTCAAAAATGGTTCCGGTGATGCAGCAGATATTCGTCTACGGGAAAGAGACGATTCCCTACAGCGTGCTCTTTTCCGCCCGCCGGACACTCGGAATCAAGGTATATCCATCCGGCGAGGTCGTTCTGCTGGCTCCGGAAGGGACGCCGGAAGAGGTTATCGAGCAGAAACTCCACAAACGGGCGCCGTGGATTCTTCGGCAGCAGGCCTATTTCAAGGATTTCGGGATTCGGAGTCCGGAAAAACGGTATGTCAGCGGAGAGTCGCACTACTATCTGGGAAAGCAGTTTCTGCTCCGGGTCTCGGAAGGCAAAACCAACAGCGTCCGCTACAAGGGTCGCTGCTTTGAAGTGATATGCACCTCTCCGGACAAGGCCCGGGAGTTGATGAAATCCTGGTACCGCGAACACGCCAAACTCAAGTTTGCCGAGTATGCGGAGCCTATCATTTCCCGATTTGCACGGTACGGAGTTGCTCCGGCTTCACTCTATGTTCAGGAGATGGAAAACCGTTGGGGCAGCTGCACCCCCAAGGGGAAAATCATTCTGAATACGGAACTCATCAAGGCGCCGCGCCCCTGCATTGAATATGTTATTACGCATGAGATGTGTCATCTGCTGCATCCCGACCATACAGCAGCCTTCTTTACTCTGCTCGAAACCGAAATGCCCGACTGGCGGCGTTGGAAAGACAAGTTGGAGCGATTCATGATGTAGGTGCAAACAGTTTCAAAAGCATCATCCGCCCGCCCCGTATGACAAATGTATGACAAAACAAAACGGAAACCGCGTTGTAGATGTCTACAACGCGGTTTCCGTGAGGTCTGAAGCGGACTCGAACCGCTGTACAAGGTTTTGCAGACCTTTGCCTAGCCACTCGGCCATCAGACCATTTTTCCCTCCCTTTCAAGCACCGCTCTCTTCAACAAACCCAACCATCTGTCTCGATCCTGTTCTCCGGCCTGTTCGGTCAGCCCTGATCTTGAACTGGCCTGCTCGCTCTTCGCGTCTTCTCTCTCATCCCCCCTCGGCCGGATCGTCGAGGCCTGCGGTGCTTTGGGTGTGCAAATATACAAACTTTTCCTTTCCCTCCAAAACTTATCGCCAACTTTCATCCATTTTCCTGCGAAATGCGCTTTATTCCCTAAAAATCGTTACCTTTATTCCCGGATTTTGCCTGTCAAACCATGACCATCGAGGATATTGCCCTTCAGATGACGCCCGGAATCGGTGTGAAAGGCGCCGCGCATCTGCTCGAAACCTTCGGCGATGCCCGGAGCATCTTCGCCGCTTCGGCCGACGAACTCGTCCAACGGGCCGAGATCCGACCCGACCTGGCCCGCGAGATCCTGCGCCGACAGGGATTCGCCCCGGCCGAAAGGGAGATGGCCTACTGCCGCCGGAACCACATCGAGATCATCGCCTCGACCGATCCGGACTATCCGCCCCTGCTGCGCGAAACACCCGACTTCCCCGCCGTCCTCTATGTGATGGGCGAACGCCGCGTACTCTCGCAACGCAGCCTGACGATCGTCGGTACCCGGCAGGCAACCCCCTATGGCCAAACCATGTGCAGCCGGCTGATCGACGGTCTGGCCGAACGTGTCCCGCGACTCTGCATCGTCAGCGGACTGGCCTTCGGCATCGA
>ERZ779850.3126-NODE-3126-length-12137-cov-2.523423_pt1 | contig 12137 bp, 11 predicted proteins | sample MGYA00511249_ERZ779850 | MGnify/ENA primary metagenome ERZ779850 (study PRJEB29588, sample SAMEA2162475) | human gut metagenome | biome: human gut; feature: human-associated habitat; material: faeces | place: Denmark | collected 2008/2010 ...
CTGAAAAAGAAATTTAGCACGATGGATTTCATTCTGGTATCCAAGGATATGAAAGAGACAGCAAAAGCCAATGCAGGACAGTATGCCAATGCCAACAAAATGGTGGTTCTCATTGATGAAGAGAAGATTGAGCGGATGGCAGAAGATGAGTCTTACCGGAAACAGTACGAGGGAATCATAGCCAATGCATCCAGTCAGCTTGCAACCATGCAGAGTCGGTTTGCTAATGGACAGAGTGGTGTGAAGGCATATGGCATTCAGGTAAATGATGGAGGCAATGCATCATTTTTTGCAGTTGTAGATAAGTCTTTATCTCTTCAGAAGAAACGTATCGAAAAGAAACAGGAAGAAAACCGTGCAGAACGTAAGAAAGCTCAGAAGGAAGCTTATGAGAAACGAATGAATAAGGAGGATGAAGATACATCTTTCGTTAAGAAATCGGACAAGACTGACAGCACGGATAAAACTGGTAAGAGTGACGATCTGGTAACGGTTACTGCCGGTTCGTTGGAAGAACTGGAAAAGAAAATCCAGGATATGTTATATGACAGCATGAGCGATTATGTATTTACACCACAGGAAAAACAGGTTGGCTGGAATGTAGATTTTCGTGGATAATAAATAAAAGGCAGGATACAATATGGAAAAGAGCCCCTATATATTGCACTCCGGGCAGCCCTGACTTTCTTAATCCACTGGGAAATCAAAGTGGAGAAAAAGGACTGCCTGGAGTAGAGGTACGATTCGTATGCTGACGTTCCGGAAGGGAATGGATAAACTGGCGTGGTGTCGTTCCATAGCGTTTTTTAAATTCCCGGTAGAAGTAGGAAAGGCTGCTGAAACCGGCAGTCATGGCGGCATCTGTAATGGAAAGCTCCTGCTGTTCTAAGAGGTCGGCAGCCTTTTGCAGGCGCAGGCTCTTGATATAATCTAAGCATGACATTCCGACATATTTCTTAAAAAAGCGCATGAAATGGGCGTTCCGGCGGATATCGAGCCGTTCATCACATTATCGTTTTTGGCACTTCCCGTCATTCCGGCGCTGCGCATTACGCCGCGCGGTCTGTGCCTGCTGACCGCGAAGGGACCGGAAATTCTGCAGGAGTAAAGCCAGACTGGAAAGCGCCTGCAAAAAAAGTTTTTATGGAGGAACTTATGGATATAAAAGAAAAAATTCATGAACTGTCAGAGGAAATGATTCAGAATCTGGGACGTCTGGTTGCGGTGGATTCCCAGCTCGGCACGCCCGAAGAAGGCAAGCCCTTTGGCGAAGGCCCGGCAAAAGCCCTTGAGGTTGGCTTAAAAATTGCTGATGAGCTCGGCTTTCAGACGGTCAATCTGGACAACTACTGCGGCTATGCAGAGATGGGCGAAGGAGAGGAAATCGTCGGTATCGCCGGACATCTTGATATTGTACCGGTTGGTGGAGACTGGACTTATGATCCATTCAAACTGACCAGAGAAGGTGACCATGTCTATGGACGTGGAACTACAGATGACAAGGGTCCGGTTCTGGAAGCACTTTATGCAATGAAACTGCTTCGTGATTCCGGCGCAAAACTCAATAAGAGAGTTCGTTTGATCATGGGATGCAACGAAGAAACTGGATCAAAATGTATGGAACATTATAACGAAGTTGCAGAAGAAGTATCCTGTGGTTTCACACCAGATGCGAACTTCCCGTGCATTCATGGTGAAAAGGGAATGGTGATGATGACAGCATATTCTAAGAACACCAGGATTATTTCCATGAATGGTGGCTTTGTTTCTAACGCTGTCTGCGATACCTGTAATACCGTTGTTCCGGCGGAAGCAGGGCTGAAAGAAAAACTGGAAGCAGCTCTTGCTGAAACAAAACTTCAGGAATACAAAATAACAGAAGAAAACGGTGAGATCAGTATTTACGCAAAAGGTGTTCCGGCACATGCCAGCACACCGACTCTTGGTGTTAATGCAGCAGGTGTGACATTTGAATGCCTTGCAAAAGCCGGATTCGAAGATGACTTCGTAAAATTCTATAATGAACATATCGGAACGGCATGCGATGGCTCCGGACTTGGTCTTAAATTTGAAGATGAGTACGGAGAACTGACTCTGTGCAACGGAATTGTTAAGACAGAGGACGGAGTGGTTTCCTGTACGATCGATATCCGTGTACCGGTTACTCTTAAGGGAGACGAAGTACGCAAGATGTGCGAAGACAGACTGGAAGATGAGAATGGACGTATCGAGATCCATATGATCGGTGATTCCCTGTTTTTCCCGAGAGAATCCCCGCTCGTAAACGCTCTGTACAAGGCATATGTAGATGTGACCGGCGATACAGAAAACAAACCAATGGTAATCGGTGGTGGAACTTATGCGAAGTCACTCAAGAACATTATCGCATTCGGACCGGAAATGCCGGGAATTGATTATCGTATCCATGGGGCAGACGAATTTATTCTTGTATCAGGAATGGAAGAAGCTGTACTTGTATATATGGAAGCAATCAAAAATCTTCTTGAAATCTGATCGTTTTCTGAAATCTGATGGTTTACAACAGAAATTATGATAATGCATAAACAAATAAAGAGAATCTTCCCTGCCACCGGACAGGGAAGGTTCTCTTTTTGGATGAGATAAGATATTTACAATGAAAATTAAGCTGGAAAAGCAATCTACAGGGGTATTGACCCGAATAAAGAAATCGTGGTAACCTGTGGGAAAACAGAAGTGATGATGAAAAAGAGACACTGGACGAGGCATTGCATCGTTTGGAAGAGATGAGAATGGAGTTGGAAAGATATGAGTGTGATGAACACATTTTCCGGGAAAAAGTTTGATCCTATGCACATGAACAGTGAAGATGTATCACTGGAAGATCTTGCGCATGCACTGAGTCTGTTATGTCGTGGAGGAGGACATTTAAAATATTTTTATTCCGTAGGACAGCATTCGATAAACTGTATGAAAGAAGCAAGGGCAAGAGGATGGTCGAAGAGGGTACAGCTTGCATGTCTTCTGCATGATGCGAGTGAGGCATATATTGCGGATATTATCAGACCGGTAAAAGTACATCTGCCAGAGTATTATAAAATTGAAAGCAAAATAATGGACTGTATTTTGGAGAAATTTGGTCTGGGTGATCTGAGTGAAGAAGAAAATTCCAGATGGAGGCAGATCGATGATGAGATACTGGATCATGAACTCAGAGAACTGATGATCGGAGAAAAAGACAGACCCGTAAAGTTACTGGCATCTGTTACGAATATGACAGAGCGAAACTGGAAGGATGTTGCAGAGGAATTTATAATATTGGCGGAGGCACTGATAAAGGAGAAATAAGCTATAAAAATTGCAGAAATAAGGAAGTGTTGTGTATATGAAAACACGTGAAGAAGCATTAAAATTTGGCCTGTCATTTAAAAGTGTATACGAAGAAAAACCTTTCCATGATCCGAACTGGCAGCTGATAAGGGTAAAAGGAAGCAAAAAGGCTTTCCTATGGATTTATGAACGCAACGGATATATCAATCTGAATGTAAAAACAGATCCGGAATGGCGCGATTTCTGGCGATCCGCATATGAGTCTGTGACAGCGGGATACCACCAGAATAAAGAACACTGGAATACGATTATACTGGATGGAAGCATACCGGATAAAGACATCAAGAGAATGATTGCCGAAAGTTATGATCTGATCACAGACAGTCCGACGAAGCGAATCTATGAGGCAGTAAAACGAATCCCAAAAGGCCATGTTGCAACATATGGGAAAGTTGCAGAAATGGCAGGGAACCCCAAAATGTCACGGGCAGTCGGAAATGCGCTGCATAAAAATCCGGATCCGGAGCATATCCCGTGTTTTCGGGTAGTCAATTCGAAGGGAGAACTTGCCGGAGCCTTTGCATTCGGAGGAGGCGGCGCACAGGCAAAACTTCTGGAAGCAGACGGTGTAGAAGTGGTCAATGGCAAAGTGGATCTCAAAAAATATGGAATCTGAAAAAAAGAAGGGAGCATATCACTTTCTTATAGCAGGATCATCCAGACCAACATGGAAGTCATCGCAGCGATATGTAATGTACCGATGATTCGAAATGGAAACAGCAGGATAAATATCGGCAATATGGTGAAAATGACAGCCCAAGCGGGAATGCTGCGGTACCGGTAACGATAGCCACTTTTTTAGACGATTATAATTCGGAAAAGCTTATGTTATACTGTTGTAGAAATGTTTGATATTTCGTGTGAAAATAGGATGATTATATTTATTGGAGGAAAACTAATGAAAACACGCAGATTGGGCAAAACTGAATTAGAGGTCAGTGAAATTGGTTTTGGCGGTGAGTGGCTGGAACGTCATCCGGAAGAGGAAAGTATTGAGCTGATTCATTATGCTTCATCAAAGGGAATCAACATTCTGGACTGCTGGATGGCAGATCCGAAATCCAGAAATATTATCGGAGAGGGAATCAAAGAAAACCGCTCCAAATGGTTTATTCAGGGACATATCGGTTCTACATGGAAAGATGAGCAGTATTTCCGTACAAGAGATATGAAATATGTGCGTCCGGCTTTTGAAGATCTTCTGAAGAGACTGCAGACAGATTATATTGATCTCGGAATGATTCATTATGTGGATTCTGAAGAAGAATGGGAGCAGATCCAGCATTCGGATTATCTGGAGTATGTGATGGACTTAAAAAAGAACGGAGTGATCCGTCATATCGGTATGAGTTCCCACAACCCGAAAGTAGCGGTAAAGGCGGCAGAGTCCGGTTATGTGGAAATGATTCTTTTCAGCATCAATCCGGCATTTGACATGCTTCCTGCAAGTGAAAATATTGATACGATGTTCGCGGAGAAATTTGATGAAAATCTGAAAGGAACAGACCCGGATCGTGCACGTCTGTACAAGGTATGTGAACAGAATGATGTGGGAATTACAGTAATGAAAGGTTTTGCAGGCGGAAGACTTTTTGATGAAAAACGTTCCCCGTTCGGAGTAAGCCTGACACCGGTACAGTGTATTCACTATGCACTGACACGTCCGGCGGTCTGTTCGATCATGTGCGGCTATGATACAAAAGAACAGGTGGATCAGGCAACAGCATACGAAAATGCGAACGAAGAGGAGAAGGATTATGCATCAGTGATTGCCAGTGCACCTTTTCACTCCTACAGAGGAGAGTGTACATACTGCGGTCATTGCAAACCATGTGTATCTAATCTGGATATCGCAATGATCAACAAGTTTTATGATCTTGCGATGATGCAGCCGGAAGTTCCGGCAACGGTTCAATCGCATTATGAATTGCTGGAGCACAAAGCATCTGAATGTATCGGATGCCAGGCATGTGAAGCAAGGTGTCCGTTCGGTGTGCCAATCGCGGAACGTATGGAAAAAACAGCAAAATTATTTGGATGTTAAAAAGCACAGACAGGAGAAAGAAGATTATGAAAGAAAATTTAAAGGTACTTATGATAAACGGAAGTCCGAAATCAAATGGAAATACATCAATCGCACTGCGAGAGATGGAGAAAGTTTTTAAAGAAAACGGAGTCGATGTGGAAACAGTGACAGTTGGAAATAAAGCCATTCGTGGATGTGTTGCATGTAATTCCTGCTATGAAAAAGGTAAATGTGTCTTTGACGATATCGTAAATGAACTTGCACCGAAATTTGAAGAAGCAGATGGTCTTGTGGTTGCAAGTCCGGTCTATTATGCGTCTGCAAATGCAACGCTGGTCGCCTGTCTTGACCGCCTGTTTTACAGCAGTCATTTTGATAAGACGATGAAAGTCGGTGCAAGTATCGCCTGTGCCAGACGAGGCGGATGTTCGGCGACATTTGACGAACTCAATAAATATTTTACCATATCCGGAATGCCGATTGCATCCAGCCAGTACTGGAACAGTATTCACGGAAGAACTCCGGGTGAAGCCGAAAAGGACGAAGAAGGCAAGCAGACCATGCGCACCCTTGCTGCCAATATGACATTCCTGATGAAGAGCATCGCACTTGGCAAAGAGCAGTTAGGACTTCCTGAAAAAGAAGAAAGAGTAGCAACACATTTTATCCGATAAGAAAAACAAATCTACATAAACAGCTGTGTATATTTAATTGAGAATATACATAGCTGTTTTTTTGTGCTAAAATAAAGTCAGTAGCAACTAACTAGAGGCGACAGGGGAAAATCTCTGGAAATTGACAAAATAGTTAATTCTATACGATGGGGAAATAAATATGACAGGACAGGTACTGGCAGGGATTGCTGCAATTTCTTTATTGGTTATCCGGATCCATCAAATTTCAGATTTAAGATACCTCAGATAATAGTAAATGAGTATAAAGTCATCCAGATTTTAAAAATTAGATGATTTATACCTTGGAAAATATAGTGCAAGTCATGGCAAGCGACAAAAATGGATGGTTCAAATGTGAATAAGTCTGATTTGGGGTAGGATCGTTTGAGTAAAATGATTTTTTCTTGCGAAAGAGGAGCTTATGTGCTATTCTTATTAAGGCTATAAAGGGAATGAAGTTCTCCCTGAGTAATAAATTACTTAAACCGCTTATGAAAGCTGATGACTTCTGCGAGTAAACTGACGCAGAAAGTCTCAGCTTTTTCTGCGTATATAGGGAGGAATTTTATGTTATTAAGTATTTCACTGATTCTAATTTTGGGAATGTTCATGGGATGGATATGCCAGAAAATGAAGTTACCGGCTTTACTTGGAATGTTAATCACCGGCATTATTCTGGGACCATATGGGCTTAATCTGCTGGATGGCAGTATTCTTGGAATATCTGCAGAACTTCGTAAAATAGCATTGATCATCATTCTTACAAGAGCAGGTCTCGGGCTGGATCTGTCCGGACTTAAAAAGATTGGAAGACCTGCAGTTCTTATGTGTTTTGTACCGGCATCTTTTGAATTGCTGGGTATGATTCTGCTGGCACCAAAACTAATGGGATTAAGCGTATTAGAGTCGGCTGTTATGGGCGCAGTACTTGCAGCAGTTTCACCGGCTGTTGTTGTTCCCAGAATGGTGAAGCTTATGGATGAGGGCTATGGAGTAAAAGAAGGAATTCCACAATTGATCCTTGCAGGCGCATCCGTTGACGATGTGTATGTCATAGTTCTGTTTTCCACATTTGTCGGAATGATGCAGGGGGAAGGCGCTTCTATACTTAAGTTTGTAAATATTCCGGTTTCCATATTTTTCGGAATTGCAATAGGATTGTTCCTGGGTGTGTTACTGGCATATTTCTTTAAAAAAGTACATATACGGGATACATCAAAAGTGCTTATCATTTTGAGCATTTCATTTTTGCTTGTAGTAATTGAGGATAAAATGACAACAGCAATTACATTTTCATCATTGATTGCGGTTATGTTTATCGGAATAGGATTACAGAAAAAGAGAGAAGCTGTTGCTAAAAGACTCTCTGTAAAATATGGGAAGTTATGGGTTGCGGCAGAAGTTTTTCTGTTTGTGCTTGTAGGAGCAACTGTAAATATTGAATACCTTGGAAAAGTCGGAGCCAAAGCTTTCGTTGTTATTATTGGGGCATTGATATTTCGAATGTTTGGTGTATTTGTATGTCTGCTGAGAACAAATCTTAAAAGAAAAGAGCAATTGTTTGCTATGATGGCCTATACACCAAAAGCAACTGTTCAGGCTGCGATTGGAGGAATCCCGCTTGCATTGGGGTTGGCCTGTGGAGATACCGTACTTACTGTGGCGGTTCTTGCAATAGTATTTACTGCACCGCTGGGGGCATTTGCTATTGATTTGTCATATAAGAAATTACTGAATAAATAATGAATGGGATAAAATATGTAAAGAGAATAATGCAAAATCTTTTGTAAATCTTTCAGAATAACACTTGCAAAGTCTTCCTGAGTTTTGTATAATGTTTTGCATATATGCAGCCCGGATGAATGGGTTGAGTGTGAACTGGGGGCACCACTTTTCACAGGATATTTCAGGCGCCGGACAACACCATAAGTGTGTTGTCCGGTGCCTTTTTGCGTATATAAGAAAGTGAAAGGAGCGTATAGATGGTAAAAATCAATGGTGAGGATAAAGACATTGCAGGAAAAAATCTTCTGGAATATCTGAATGAAGCGGGATATAAATCAGAATGGGTAGTTGTAGAACGCAATTTTGAGATCATCCCAAGAGAAAATCTCGGCAATGTGACGATTCAGGATAATGATGAAATAGAAGTCCTTCGTTTTGTCGGAGGAGGCTGAAAATCCTGCAATGAACCAGGCAAAATAAACAGAAAGAGAGAACAGAAGATGGAAGATAAATTAGTATTAGGCGGAAAAGAATTTAAAAGTCGTTTTATTCTTGGATCAGGAAAATATAATCTGAATCTGATCAAAGCTGCAGTTGAACAGGGTGGTGCGGAGATCATTACGCTTGCACTTCGTCGTGCAAATACGCAGGAGAGTGAAAATATTCTTGATTTTATTCCAAAAGGAGTGACGCTGCTGCCAAATACATCAGGAGCGAGAACAGCAGAAGAGGCGGTCCGTATCGCGAGACTGAGCAGGGCAATGGGATGCGGAAATTTTGTAAAAATTGAAGTTATGCGTGATGCGAAGTATCTTTTCCCAGATAACTATGAAACGGTCAAGGCAACGGAGATTCTGGCTAAGGAAGGATTTGTTGTTTTGCCTTATATGAATCCGGATCTGAATGTGGCAAGAGACCTTCAGAATGCAGGTGCGGCTGCGGTTATGCCGCTGGCAGCCCCAATTGGCAGCAACAAAGGTCTTGCAACAAAAGCTATGATCCAGATACTGATTGATGAGATTGATCTGCCGGTTATTGTAGACGCGGGAATCGGAAAACCATCTCAGGCATGTGAAGCAATGGAAATGGGTGCAGCAGCGATCATGGCCAACACCGCGATTGCAACAGCGGGAAATGTGCCGGAAATGGCATCTGCATTTAAACTGGCGATTGAAGCCGGAAGAAAAGCTTATCTTACCGGAATGGGACGAGTTCTTGCCAGAGGTGGAAGCGCATCCGATCCGCTGACAGGATTTTTGCGCTAAGGAGGAAGCGGAATCATGAATGAAGAAAATCAGGTATATTTTATAGACAGTGACAAACTTCCACCGACAGCGCTGGAGAGAAAACACAGACTTGAGCAGGATCCGTCTTTCCGTACAAATCATATGGAATATATGGAAGGAATGCAGGTTATTCAATCTGATATAAAAGATAAAGTACTTCGGGCAATGGATGAGTATGATTATGACGCTTATACCGCAGGTGATGTGGAACGGGCGCTTTCCCATGAATCCTGTTCGATAGAAGATTTTAAAGCACTTTTGTCCCCGGCAGCGGCACCGTATCTTGAACAGATGGCAAGAAAAGCAGAGGAACTTACAAAGAATCATTTCGGAAATACGGTCTATATTTTTACTCCGTTATATATTGCGAATTACTGCCAGAATTACTGCATTTACTGTGGATTTAACTGCTACAATAATATCAGGCGTAAAAAGCTGACGTTTGAAGAAATTGAACATGAGATGCAGGTCATTGCAAAGACCGGTATGGAAGAGATCCTGATGCTGACAGGAGAGAGCCGCGCATATTCTGATGTGAAATATATCGGTGAAGCTGTAAAGATTGCAAGAAAATATTTCAAAAATATCGGAATTGAGATTTATCCTGTGAATGTAGACGAATATCAATATCTGCATGAATGTGGTGTGGATTACGTCACGGTTTTTCAGGAAACTTATAATACAGACAAATATGAGACACTTCATCTTATGGGACATAAACGTGTCTGGCCATACCGTTTTGATGCACAGGAACGTGCACTGATGGGAGGCATGAGAGGAGCCGGATTTTCTGCACTTCTGGGATTGGATGATTTCCGGAAAGATGCACTGGCTACAGCGCTGCATGTTTACTACATTAACCGCAAATATCCACATGCAGAGCTTTCTTTGAGCTGTCCGCGTCTACGTCCGATTGTCAACAACGACAGAATCAATCCGCGTGATGTGGGAGAAAAAGAACTCTGTCAGGTATTGTGTGCATATCGTATATTTCTTCCGTTTGCGGGAATTACAGTATCAAGCCGTGAAAGTGCCACGTTTCGAAATGGAATCGCAAAAATCTGTGCAACGAAGGTGTCGGCAGGCGTTTCTACCGGAATTGGTGATCATGAAGAAAAATATGAAGGCAAAGAAGATGATAATGTCGGAGACGAGCAGTTTGAAATTAACGATGACCGTTCCTTCGGAAAAATGTATGAAGATATGGAGCAGGGCGGTTTACAGCCGGTTCTGAATGATTACATCTATGTATAAAAAATATGAACATACTATAGTAATTACGAATCGTACACTGGTACAGAGAGATTTTTTTGAGCAGATGCAAAAAGTGATTCTTCTGCATCCACATGCGGTGATTTTACGAGAAAAAGATCTGCCGGATGATGCGTATGAAGTAGTTGCAGAAAAAATTCTGGACATGTGCAGAGAAGAAGACGTAAATTGTTTCCTGCACTCCAGAATTACTATAGCAAAAAGTCTGGGCTGCGGACGGATTCATCTGTCCATTCCCGTAATTGAGGAAATGAAAGAAGAGGAACAAAGAAATCTCAGAAAAGATTTTCAGGAAATCAGTGTTTCCTGTCACAGTATGGAAGATATGAAAACTGCTGTAAAAAACGGAGCCACGCAGATTATTCTTGGAACGATCTTTGAAACGGAATGCAAAAAAGGACTGAAGGGAAAAGGACTGGAATTTGTTCGGGAAATCTGCAAAGCATGTCCGGTGCCGGTATATGCAATCGGCGGTATCAATATGGAGCGTCTGCCGCAGGTGATTGATGCAGGTGCGGCCGGCGGATGTATGATGTCCGGTTTTATGAAAATATAGCATAAAATCTGCTGTCAGAATAAGAGGGTGGTATCCTGAGTGGTACCCTGCCCCTATTCGGGCAAAACAAAAGAGCCTGAATGCCTTGATTTTAAAGGCTTTCAGGCTCTTAATGAGCAGGGGATGAGAGAATCGAACTCCCACCAAAGGTTTTGGAGACCCCTATCATACCATTTGACCAATCCCCTGTATCAGCGAAGTGTAATTACTTCATCTGCAACGAATGAAATTATAACAGATAACGCTGTTGTTGTCAAGCGGAGATGGAGGGATTTGAACCCTCGCACCGGTTGCCCGATCTACCGCATTTCGAGTGCGGACCCTTCAGCCACTTGGGTACATCTCCATGTCCTGAAAATTGTCTCAAACATGTTTATTATATAAGCAGTTTGTCGAAAGGTCAATTCTTTTTTTTATTGACGTGAAAAGAATCCTATAATATGATATAAGGAAAGATATCCGCAGAGTAATAATACATCAGGTATTAACATCTTTGCAGAAATTGCGGAAAGAGGTTTGGATTTTATGAACAGAAAAAAAGATGTGATTCTCAGGGCCACTGTGGCTTTGACTGAAAATTATAAAAAAGAAGAGTTATTTATGCCAAAAAATAACAGAGAACTTCCAAGCAGGGCAGCAGTGATCGATGTTGTCAAGGAACTTCGTTCTGTTATTTTTCCGGGTTATTTCTGGAATGATTCGGCAGCAAAGGTATTTCCAGAACATTTTGCAGGATACCGTCTGAATGATCTTTATGACAGACTCAAGGAACAGATTGAAATTGCTCTTTTATATGCACAGCCGGAATTAGAACAGGAGGGCGCAGAAGAAGAGGCAGACCGTATCTGTGCAGGTTTTTTTGAACAGCTTCCAGAGGTGCAGCAGCGTCTTCTGAAAGATGTGCAGGCGGGATTCGACGGTGATCCGGCTGCCAAGAGCAAAGAAGAAATTATATCATCTTATCCTGGTTTGTTTGCCATTTATGTATATCGTCTGGCTCATCTTTTATATAAAGAAGAAGTTCCGTATATTCCGCGAATCATGACAGAATATGCACATGGTAAGACCGGAATCGATATTAATCCGGGAGCAACGATTGGAGATTACTTCTTTATTGATCATGGTACAGGTGTGGTAATCGGTGAAACAACTGAGATCGGTCGTAATGTAAAACTATATCAGGGAGTAACTCTTGGGGCGCTTTCTACGAGACAGGGGCAACAGTTGGC
>ERZ779850.3129-NODE-3129-length-12133-cov-3.193410_pt1 | contig 12133 bp, 9 predicted proteins | sample MGYA00511249_ERZ779850 | MGnify/ENA primary metagenome ERZ779850 (study PRJEB29588, sample SAMEA2162475) | human gut metagenome | biome: human gut; feature: human-associated habitat; material: faeces | place: Denmark | collected 2008/2010 ...
GCTCGCACCGGTACAGGCAAAGATCCTTCCGGTCAAGAATGAGGATGAGGAGTTAAATGCATACTCTCACGAGGTATACAAATACCTTGAGGATAACGGAATCCGTGTGGAGATCGATGAGAGAAACGAGAAGCTGGGCTACCGGATCAGAGAGGCACAGATGGAAAAAGTTCCGTATCTTCTGGTTCTCGGTAAGAACGAAGTGGCAGACCGCACGGTAAGCTACAGACTTCACGGAGAGCAGCAGTCGACAACGGTATCTATGGAAGATTTCCTTGCCATGTTACAGGAGGATATCCGGACGAAGAAGCTGAATCCGGCTGCAGCAAAATAAATCATTGTACGGCGGAGAGCGGTTGTCTCTCCGCCGTTTTACTTGAACTTGAGATCATTTAATAGTATAATCACTACGATCAATAAAATATGAATATGTGCAAGAATAGATAGGAGGAATCTATTATGGTTACCTGGAACAACTTGGATACCCTTGCTTCTTTCAAGGAGCTTTCCAAAATGGAACGTGTGAATCTTGTCGAGGCAATGTCCGGAGAGAACGGTGCTGACCGTGTGAAGAATTACAGTGTGCCGATGGCTGGCGGATTTTCTTACAACTATGCAGCCAAGCAGGTGGATGACAAGGTGCTCGCAGCACTTGTAAAGCTGGCTGAGGAAGCACAGCTTGCGGAGAAGTTTGAGGCACTTTACAATGGTGAGGTGATCAACACCGGTGAGAAGCGTCTGGTGCTTCATCACATGACACGAGGACAGCTCGGTGATGCTGTGACGGCAGACGGTGTGGATAAGCGTAGCTTCTATGTAGAGCAGCAGGAGAGAATCGCTGATTTTGCCAACAAGGTACATTCCGGCGAGATCACCAATGCGGCAGGAGAAAAGTTCACAACAGTTGTTCAGATCGGTATCGGTGGTAGTGACCTCGGTCCGCGTGCGATGTATCTGGCACTTGAGAACTGGGCGAAGAAAAACGGCAAGTTCAAGATGGAAGCAAAGTTCATCAGCAACGTAGACCCGGATGATGCTGCAGCAGTGCTGAATTCCACCGATGTGGCACATTCCATTTTCGTACTGGTATCCAAGTCCGGTACAACACTGGAGACTCTGACGAACGAGTCTTTCGTAAAAGATGCATTAAAGAAAGCGGGACTGGATCCGTCCAAGCATATGATCGCTGTAACGAGCGAGACATCCCCGTTAGCGAAGAGTGATGATTACCTTGCAGCATTCTTTATGGATGACTATATCGGAGGACGTTTCTCCTCCACTTCCGCAGTTGGCGGCGCCGTATTATCCCTGGCATTCGGACCGGATGTGTTCGCACAGTTCCTCGAGGGAGCTGCTGCAGAGGATCAGCTTTCCGCAAACAAAGACGTATTGAAGAATCCGGAGATGCTCGATGCACTGATCGGCGTTTACGAGCGCAACGTACTGGGCTATCCGGCTACGGCAGTGCTTCCGTACTCCCAGGCACTCAGCCGCTTCCCGGCACATTTACAGCAGCTTGACATGGAGTCCAACGGTAAGTCGGTGAACCGTTTCGGTGAGCCGGTAGACTACCCGACAGGACCGGTGATCTTCGGCGAGCCTGGCACGAACGGACAGCATTCGTTCTACCAGCTGCTGCATCAGGGCACAGACATCGTACCGCTTCAGTTTGTCGGCTTTAAGAACAGCCAGATCGGCACAGATGTTGTGATCCAGGACAGCACAAGCCAGCAGAAGCTCTGCGCAAATGTCGCAGCTCAGATCGTGGCATTCGCATGCGGCAAATCCGACGAGAACCGCAACAAGAATTTCGAGGGTGGACGTCCATCCAGCATCATCATCGGTGAGCAGGTGAACCCGCAGTCTCTCGGAGCACTTCTGGCACACTTTGAGAACAAGATTATGTTCCAGGGCTTCCTGTGGAATGTGAACAGCTTCGATCAGGAAGGCGTACAGCTCGGAAAGGTTCTGGCAAAGCGCGTGCTTGCACATGAGACCGACGGTGCCCTGAAGGTATTCAGCGATTTGTTAAACATTTAATATAACGAAAAAGAACTGTGTCACGTCCCGCGGCAGATGCACGGCGTACACAGTTCTTTTTTTTGTGTGTTGGGAAGGGCGGACGGCATGGCAGTATTGCAGGAAATAGCGGCAGTGCAATTCTTTGGAGCAAAATTTCAGAAGTTCTTCGGATGCGTCAGCAGCATCCGGTTTGCTGTCTCTTTTGGCGTTCGACTGCGCGCCGCGGGTGTCCGCAGGCAACGGACAAAGCGTCGGCTTTTGTGTCTCGCTAGGCAGACCGCTTCACAAAGTCCCGATCAGACCGCGCAATCCGAAACTCGGTGTCTGCCCGCATTTAAAACACGGCGGCAGACACCTCAGACAGTCGTTTGCGCGGTCCGGTTTTACTCATCGGTCTGCCAAGCGAGACACAAAAGCCGTCGAAAATGTCCGATTGCCCGCGAACATCCGTGGTGCACTGTCGAACCTCAAAAAGACAGGAATCATCGCAGATGCCGTTGACGCGTCCGATAGAACTGCGGAATTTTGCGACAGAATGCGCTGCCGCTATTTCCTGCAATATGCACAAGCCGTCATAACGACAAAAGAAAAAGAACCGTGTACGCCGGGGCACTGCCGCTGGATGGACACGATTCTTTTTCGTTATAAAAATGTTTTCAGAACCTGAAGGACTCCATTCTCCCAGTAGGGCGCACAGGTATCTTTTGCCGCGGCGATGACTTCCGCCCTGGCGTTGGCGACGGCGTAACTCCTGCCGGCGTTCTGCAGCATCTCGATGTCGTTCAGGTTATCCCCGAACGTGCAGGTCTCTTCCGGTGAAATGCCGAAATGCTTCTGCACGAACTCGATCGCAGTGCCCTTGTTCGCACCGAGCGGATTGCAGTCCATCCACTCTTTGCCGGCGGCGGCAAGCTGTGCCTTGTCCTTCCATGCCGGGGTGAAGAGCGGCGCACACATTTCCTCACAGGCAGATTTGTGGTAGACGGTGAACTTGATGATGTCCTGTTCCGGGATGTCAGATAGGCGCTCAGCCTCCCGGATATCATAGCCGTAGGAATCGCGCAGCCAGTGGAACATGCGGCTTCCGGCATCCTCGGCGAGACAGTAGTCCGGGGTAGCGACAAAACAGTCACAGTGCGGCATCTGTTCCTGCACCATGCGGCACATGCCACTCCAGACATCGCGCGGCATCGTGTGAACCATCAGAATCTCCTGCGGGGTGCGCACGACCGTGCCGCCGTCCGTGATGTAGAGCAGCTGATCTTTGATCGGCGCAAACAGCTTCCGCTCGCTGATGAACTGTCTGCCGGAGCAGACGGCAAAAATGATTCCTTTCTGGACAAGTTCCTTAATGACAGTCATATATTCGGGATCGATCTGCATCGTTCCGTCTTTTACCAGTGTCCCGTCGACATCGGTGGCAATCAGTTTTATCATGGGATTCTCCGTTTCATGGCGTCTGTTGCGCCTTCCGTAATCATACATAAATGCATAGCTGTATTATAACGTTGGGAAGTGTATTTTGTAAATGCCAACGGTTGTCAGTGGGATTTATTTTTGAATACAGATAGGTTATTGAATAAGCATTTATGGAATGGTAGAATGGCAGTGATAAATTGGAACTGGTGGAGAAGAAAATCAATGAGAATAGAAACGAAACGTTTCGTGATTGGGGACTTAGAAAGAAATGATTCCTTTATAGGAATTGTTGGCATGAGGGTGGAAGATACATTGAAAATTTCCAGTTATAGGAGGTGGTAATATGTGGTTCTGGTGGTTTATTTTGATATGTGATTGTATTATTCCAGCGGTTATGATAATTGCAGGCAGAATGATGTGGAAACATTGCCCAAAGAAAATCAATGGAGTAGTGGGATATAGAACCAGGATGTCAATGATAAATATGGATACTTGGAAATTTGCACATGAATATGCAGGAAAACTCTGGTGGAAAGCTGGAGTTGGCCTGTTGGGTCCTACATTGCTGATACATATTCCTTTCTATGGAGCAAGTGACAATACAATGGGAATACTAAGTATTATTATCACTGTAATACAACTGCTTTTTTTGATTGGGTCTATTTTATCAACGGAAAAGGCATTAAAATGCAATTTTAATCAGGATGGAACAAGGCAATAGGACAACAAGTAAAACCAACACGTTGCAAAATGTGTGGCAATCAATTACAATTTTATCTGGGTCATCTTAGGATGACATACACGAAAGAAACAGGGCATTTCCGGAAAAGCGGGGAATGACTTGATAAGGAGAGAAACATGGCGGTTGGATTATGTCACAGCGACAAAAAGGCGGTCTGCAGAAATCTGCAGTACAGTGAGAATGTAAATATGCCGGACAGCCCCGGATGGAAATGGGTGCAGACGGTACAGACGGAAACGGCGGACCGTTATCTGATCCGGCTCAAAAGCAGGGAGGAAGGAAGAGCGCGCAAGACATACCGCGTGGAAGTGAAGGAAGATACAGTGGATGCAAAGAGTGCGCCCAATGTGACACAGATTGTGCTTCTGCTGCTGTTGCTTCCGCTGTTGGGGATTATTTTCGCGGGACTCCGCTACAGCTTAACCTCGTTAAATCCGCAGGACGATCTGCAGCTGGTGCTGATACTTACCGTGATTGCCGCGATACTTGGGCTTAGAATCTGGCTGATACAGCGGAAGGCGGATAAAACGCTCCGCTATTTTCTCATGACGCGGATCATCAATGCGCCGGGAAATAGGAACGGGGCATATGCGGGTGTCGCGCCGCGCACAGCAAACCAGACCTGGGGACGGACGGCATATGCAGAAGACGCGGCATATGCCGGGGACGCAGCATACGCAGGAGAAGACATTGCCGGTTCGGTGGAGATGGAAGAACCGGAAGAGCGGGTCTGGGTGGCGGAGTGGCACCTGTCGGAGGCGTACCGGCGTTACAGCCGCCTGCAGGCAATCCCACTTGCGGCACTTGCACTGGGGGGAATTATATTTTTGTACGCCATTGCGTACCGGTTTAACACGTCCCATGACACTGCACGCACGATGCTTCTGATGGGAGAGGCGGGGCTTTATATGACATTGCTCGCCCTTTTGAGCAAGGTGATGGAGTACCGCTATCTGAAGAAAGCAAAAGCGCGGGCAAAGCGTTATCACGCTAAAATTGTCCGTGTCATAACAACCGGGAAAAATGGCGCGACCAAATATTATCTGTATGAGTTCATGGATGAACTGGGGCGCAGGTGTGAGGTGCGTGCCATGTATCCGGTACGGCAGGCAAATGTGGGAAATGTGCAGGATATGGTTGGCGGAAAAGCAGATATCTGGTTTGATGGTGCGCATCTTCCATATGCATTTTCAGAAAAAGACGGAGCGCCGGATATCCAGATGAAGCTTCGGAATTTGATTGCGGGTACTGCGGCGGCAGTGGTTGTGGTCGCTCTCATGTTTGTGTATGCAGGAACCCACTATGTGGCTTACAACCAGGATGCCGACAGTCTGCTGATCTCTTATGATTCCCAAAAGGCGGAGTCGGATCTGACGTTTGAGGACGTGAAGGACGACCCGACTGTGCGCTGGATCATAGATGCTTACGCTATCTATGTACCGTTTGAGAACGGAGAATATGGCGAACTGGGCGGTCATTCCAGAGAAGACTGGGATCAGGAGCAGGTGAAGGAATATCTGTCTGACTGGTGGGGCATTACGAGCCGGGCAACGGCGACCCGCACGATCAGCCAGATGCTGAAAAAAGGAACCAGAGCGTCTTACCGTCATGCGTTTGAAACTTACCTGAAAAAAGGGTATCTGTCGATGGATGAGAATGGTTATGTCGATATTATAAGCATCAGTGAGATCCCGGAGGATGAGCAGTGCCGGACATGGGTATGCTATGATGCGTATGGACATCTGGACACGCGCGGTGTGGATGCCTGGGATTATGTCCGTATTATGCGCATCACGGGACTGTGCTATCAGTGCGGCTACATCAGCCTCGAGGAGTGCCTCGACCAGTGTCTGCCGATTGCGCAGAGACTGCAGAAGGAATATGGAAGCTTTGAGGAGATTTTTGAAAGCTACATCTATGGATATCAATTCTGGAAAAATGACAGCGATGACGACAGGATCTATTTTTACCGGAGGGCGGCGGGAGAAGCCGTCGAAAATATTCAGTCGGAGTACAATACAGAACTGGTAAAAGACTGGGAGTAGGAGAGAAGGATGGAACAGGAGACACAGACACCGCACAAGCGGCGGGTGCGCTACAAGGGAAAATATCCGAAGAAGTTTGAGGAAAAATATAAGGAACTGCAGCCGGAGAAGTATCAGGATACGATCGAGCATGTGATCCGGAAGGGAAATACGCCGGCGGGAATGCATATCTCGATTATGGTAAAAGAAATTCTGGACTTTTTGCAGATTGTGCCTGGAGAGCAGGGATTCGATGCGACGCTCGGCTACGGCGGGCACACGCGTGCCATGCTGGAATGTCTGAGGGGACAGGGACATATCTGGGCGACCGATGTGGATCCGGAGGAGTCTGCCAAGACGAAAAAGCGCCTGGAGGATCTGGGATTCGGGGAGGAGCTTTTGACGGTGCGCCTTCAGAACTTCTGCACGATCGATGAGATCGCCAAAGAGGTCGGCGGCTTCGACTTCATTCTGGCAGATCTTGGCGTGTCGTCCATGCAGATCGATAATCCGAAGCGCGGCTTTTCGTTTAAGGTGGACGGACCGCTGGATCTCAGGCTCAACCAGGAGGCGGGGATCAGCGCGGCGGAGCGGCTGGATACGATCACGCGGGAGGAACTTGCCGGAATGCTCTATGAGAACTCCGACGAGCCGTACTGTGAGGAGCTGGCAAAAGCGATCACGGACGAGATCCGCAGGGGCAGCCGCATCGACACGACGACAAAGCTGCGCAGGGTGATCGAGGATACGCTGGATTTTTTGCCGGAGAAGGAGAAAAAGGACACGATCAAAAAGACCTGCCAGCGTACATTCCAGGCGCTGCGCATCGATGTGAACCAGGAGTTTGAGGTGCTGTATGAATTCATGGAAAAGCTTCCGGGAGCATTAAGACCGGGCGGGCGCGTGGCAATTCTCACCTTCCACTCGGGAGAGGACAAGCTTGTGAAGCAGGCGCTCAAAGAGGGATATAAGAGTGGGATTTACAGCGACTATGCGAAGGACGTCATCCGTCCGTCGGCGCAGGAGTGCGCTGCAAACGGAAGGGCGCGTTCCACCAAAATGCGCTGGGCAGTCAAGGCATAAGAAAAAGGACATCATCGGAGCAAAAAATCCGGTGTTGTCCTTTTTTGGTACTCAAAAAGTACAAGTGCCATACAGACGAAAGTTGTATTGTAACTGTAATAGAAAGTAGACAAACATTGTGGCGAAAGTGGAAATAAGGTACAAAACCGCCGGATAAAACAGTGGAAATATGGCGCGATATATGGTAAAACGCACAATAGATACAAAATAATTGCAAAAAAGTATGACAAAACACACACAAAACCATACAACTTTTAGAAAAAACTTGGTTGTATTTTCTTGAGGAAAAAGCAGGGAGTATCTATAATAAAATCACAAAAGGTTTTTACACAACCCAAATAAAATGTATAGGGAGGAAAAAGCATGAAATTGAAAACAATTTTCAAGAAGGTGACAGCTGCCGCGCTGGCAGCGACCATGGTTGTGGGTATGGCGGCCTGTGGATCGGGTTCCGAGACGGCGAGCAGTTCTGACTCGGCAGCGTCTTCATCCGGTACGGAGGCAGCGGCAACACCGGCAGTGACAGACAACTCCAAGATTAAGATCGGAGTTTCCATCTGGTCATCCACCGATGTTCTCGGTTCCCAGTGTAAGTTGATTCTTGATGCAGCGGCTGATGCTCTTGGGGTGGAGGTTCAGTACGTGGATCAGGGTCACGTATCCGAGAAGGTTACAGCATCTGTGGAGCAGCTGGTAGCAGCAGGATGCCAGGGTATTATCATCTGTAACTCATCCGATACAGAGATGACATCCGCAATTAAGACATGTAACGACAACGGCGTATATCTGGCACAGTTCTTCCGTATTATCAGCGAGACGAACAGCGCAGACATTTATCAGGCAGCAAAAGATTCTGCTTATTACATCGGAGCAGTACATGAGGATGAGCCGGCAAACGGTGAAGCTCTTGTAAACATCCTTCTTGATAAGGGTGACCGTGACATCGGTCTGATCGGCTGGGAGCAGGGAGATGCAACCTGGCTTGGAAGATGGGAAGGCTACAAAGCAGGCGTTGACAAGTGGAACGAGGCACATCCGGATGATCCGGCACAGCTTTCTGAGCCGCAGTACGCAGGTACAACTTCCGAAGGTGGTTCCAAGGCAGCAGAGGCTCTTATGGCAGCAGATCCGAACCTGGATGCACTCATCCCGGCAGGCGGCGGCGGTGACCCTCTTCAGGGTGCAATCGCAGCAGTAGAGCGTGCAGGCAAGACCCAGGATATCGATATCGTATCTACAGATTTCCTTCCGGATCTTGGAGACAGACTGGAGAACGGCTCCATGTCTGGCGGACATTACTGTGATCCGTTAATTGCATTCATGATGGTTTACAACGCAATAAAGGGCAACTACACAGGATTTGCAGGCAACTTCGAGGACGTTTCCTTCCCGTACCTGTATGTATCCTCTGCAGAAGACTATCAGGCATATGAGAAGTATTTCGTAGACCAGCTTCCGTACACATCCGATGAGCTTGTTGAGATGTCCAATCTTGACTTAAGCGCTCTGAAAGAAGCAGCAAAGAATATTTCTATTGAAGATGCAGCATCACGTGCAGGGAATTAGTTCCAAAGACTGAGCGTTACTTCAAAAGGTCGGTGTCGCGTGGCGATACCGGCCTTTTGTATGAAAGGATGGCTCACACAGCGTGACATCCGTTGATTCGAGTAAGAAAAAGAGGTAGATAATATGGGTTCAAAAAAGCTGTCGGGAAGCGCAAAGGGCTATCTGATTCTTCTGTCGCTGGTTGTGGTTTCCTGGGTAATCTTTAAAATACTGACACCGCATAATTTTGGCTCGCCGGCCAATATGCTCAACTACTTTCAGGCCAGCCTGATTGCAACTGTGGGTGCGGTCGGATTCTATTTCGTCATGGTTATGGGAATGTTCGACTTCTCCATTGGTGCCAACATCATGCTTTCTGCAATCGTGGGATGCGTGTTTGCCACCCGGTTTAACATGGGGTACCTCGGACTGATCTTGGGCTGTGTGCTCACCGGCACGATCGTCGGTCTGTTAAACGGTCTGTTTTATGTAAAATTGAGAATTCCGTCGATGATTGTTACAACGGGTCTCGCATTGATTTATGAGTCACTTGCGAACTATATCGCAGGCGGCGTGGAGCAGACGCTTCCGTCAAATCTGCGCGCATTCGGTCAGATGCCGTGGGATATTATCCTGGCGATTGTTGCGTGCATTGTAGCATATATCTTTTTGAATTATACGAAAATCGGAACTTACACCTATGCAATCGGAAGCAACGAGTTCGTTGCCAAGAACATGGGTATCAATGTCAATAAATACAAGGTGCTTGCATTTGTGTTAAGCGGCGCGTTCTTGGGAGTTATGGCGATCTTAACCATCAGCTACGGTTCCTCCATGGTGGCGGTAACCGGTATGGCGTCCATGAGTCGTAACTTCGTACCGACGATGGGATGCTTCTTCGGACTGGCGTTCAAGAAATACGGTATGCCGCTGCAGGCGATTGTGATCGGTGAGTTCGTCATCAACATCATTTTCTTCGGATTCATCGCACTTGGCGCCCCGACCGCGATTCAGGACGTCATCACAGGTCTGGCACTGCTTATCATCATCACCGTGACCACCAAAGTCACAAAAGGTGAAATTGTCAAGTAATCGAGGAGGAGAATGCAATGAGTGAAGTCAGATTACAGGTAAAAAATCTTTGCAAGTCCTTCGGTATTACGAAGGCAGTACAGAATGTTTCCTTTAATGTCAACAAGGGAGAGGTTCACGCGCTGATCGGGGAGAACGGTTCCGGAAAATCAACGCTGACAAACATGCTGACCGGTATTTACAGCATCGGAAGCGGAACCTTTATCCTCGACGGAAAAGAGATTCATCCAAAGAATCAGGTGGAAGCGAACAATGAGGGCGTTTCCATTATCGTACAGGAGCTGGGAACCTTGTCCGGACTTACGGTCGCGGAAAATATTTTCCTGGGACACGAGGAACAGTTCGTACATTTCGGAATCAAAAATACCAAAGCCATGAACCGCAAGGCAACGGAATTACTTAAGAAATACGGATTTGACCGGATCAAGGCATCCGACATCATCGATAATTATAATTTCGAGGACCGCAAGCTGGTAGAGATCGTAAAAGCGACATACTTCGATCCGAAGATCGTTGTCGTGGACGAGACGACGACCGCATTGTCCCAGGAGGGACGCGATGAACTCTACAAGCACATGGACCGTATCCGCAACAGCGGAAACTCCGTAATTTTCATTTCACATGACCTGCCGGAGGTTCTGGAGAAATCCGATACCATCACGATCCTGCGCGACGGCATCTACATTGATACCGTAAAGAGTGCGGATGTGACCGAGGATGATCTCAAGCGTCTGATGGTTGGACGTGAGGTGACCGGTGATTACTATCGTGCCGATTACGGAGAGAAAGTCTCGGATGAGGTTGTGCTTTCCGTGAAAAACGTGACGGTGCCGGGCATCATCAGCGATATCAGCTTTGATCTTCACAAAGGTGAGATGCTTGGTTTCGGCGGATTGTCCGAATCCGGAATGCACGAGGTCGGAAAAGCGATTTTCGGCGCATCCTACGACAGAGAGGGCACGGTGACGCTGGCGGACGGAACACAGATCAACGATATTCCGACAGCAATCAAGCACAGCATTGCTTACACGTCCAAGGATCGTGACAACGAGTCCGTGGTCATGAACCAGAGCATCGGCGACAATATCTGCCTGCCGTCCCTGGATGAACTGTCGAACAAGGCACATTTCATCAGCGATAAGAAAAAAAAGAAATTTGCAAACAAATATGCCAAGCAGATGTCGGTAAAGATGGTCAATACGGATCAGTTCGTGTCGGATCTCTCCGGCGGTAACAAGCAGAAGGTGGTACTGGCGCGCTGGATCGGTAAGGATTCGGACATCATCGTCTTAGACAGCCCGACGCGAGGCATTGATATCAAGGTAAAGCAGGACATCTACCAGCTCATGAACCAGATGAGAAAAGAGGGCAAATCCATCATCATGATCTCGGAGGAGCTGATGGAGCTGATCGGTATGTGCGACCGTATCATTATTATGAAAGATGGCAAGATCAACGGCGAACTGGAGCGTAATCAGGATCTTAATGAGAACAGTCTGATTACGATGATGGTATAAGGAGGCAGTCATGGAGAATCAAGCAAAGACGAACACAGAACAAAAAGAGCAGCAGCTCAAAAAATTATCCAAGATGTCGTTGATTCGTTCACTTCTGCCGGTGGTGGGACTGGTCGTGATCTTCCTTCTGTTCAATGTACTGACGAATTTCAGAATGGTTGGAAATCTGTCACTGGTACTTTCCCAGGTATATGTGACGATGATAGCGGCAACAGGCGTTTTCTTTATTATGACAATGGGCGGTCTCGATTTTTCACAGGGATCGATTTTGGGAATTGCATCCATCGTTGTGTGTATGCTTTCCAAGATCAGCATTCCGTTAGCAATCGTGGGAGGAATCGCGGCAGGCGCGGCGATCGGAGCATTGAACGGTTACTTTTATGTATACCGCAAGATCAAGTCGTTTATCGTTACGATCTGTACCATGTTCTTATTCCGTGGATTTATCAAATATCTGACCACCAATGCACCCGTGGCAGGTTCCGCAAAGCTCATTAACTACGACAGCACAGCGCTTAAAATGACGCTCACGATTATTGTGGTGGTAATCGGATTCATCGCATTCCGCTTCACGAAGTTCGGAACCTATTTAAAGGCAATCGGAGCAGGAGAAAAAGCGGCAATGTTTTCGGGTATCCGCACCGACCGCATGAAGTTTTTGATCTACGTTCTGGCAGGAGCGATCACCG
>ERZ779850.3137-NODE-3137-length-12121-cov-2.037212_pt1 | contig 12121 bp, 9 predicted proteins | sample MGYA00511249_ERZ779850 | MGnify/ENA primary metagenome ERZ779850 (study PRJEB29588, sample SAMEA2162475) | human gut metagenome | biome: human gut; feature: human-associated habitat; material: faeces | place: Denmark | collected 2008/2010 ...
GTATACGTGGTGCCGTATGGGTGGCTGTACGCGTGCCCGATGATTGTATCTCTGCTCATGCCAACCAGGCGCGTATCCAGCAGTTTGATATGAACGATAAGGAGAATTGTCTTTATTCTCCGGACGTGATTTCTTTTGCCCGCGAAAAGGGATATTTTAATGGGGTGAATAAGGACTTCAGCTTTGCCCAAGCTTATGCTCCACTTGATTTCGGTGCCCGCCGTTATTGTGAAGCCCGTGTCTGGAGTTATTTCAATATGTTTACCGATCAGGGAGAGGCATACCTTCCTTATATACAGGGAGAAACAGACGAACCGATGCCGTTGTTCGTGAAGCCTAACCGTAAGATTTCCGTACAGGATGTACAGAATGCCATGCGTGACCACTATGAAGGAACTCCCCTCGATATCAGCAATGATTTTGGTGCCGGCCCTTATAAGATCCCATATCGTCTTTCGCCGCTTTCTTTTAAAGTGGGTGATCAGGAATATTTCAATGAGCGCCCTATTTCCACTCAGCAAACCGGTTTTGTTTTTGTTGCGCAAATGCGTGCCAGTATGCCCGATCCGGTGGGTGGTGTACTTTGGTTTGGTACGGACGATGCCAATATGACGGTATTCACCCCGGTATACTGCTGTACGGATAAAGTGCCTGTATGCTATTCCCGTGTAGGTGGAGCCGATTATATCACTTTCTCTTGGGATTCTTCTTTCTGGATTTTCAATTGGGTATCCAATATGGTATATCCGCGTTACGATTTGATGATCGGTGATATCCGTGCTGCACAGCAGGAACTTGAAAGTACTTTCCACGAGGCACAGGCCGGTATTGAAAATATGGCTACGCGCATTTATCAAAAGGATCCGGCCGGAGCCAAGGCTTTTCTCACCAATTATACTAATATGACTGCTCAAAGTACTTTCGATACTTGGAAGCGGTTGGGAGAGTTTATCATAGTGAAATACGCTGACGGTGTGATTCGCAAGATGAAAGATGGTAAGTTCGAACGTAACTCTATCGGTCAGCCTGCCGGTGTGGTTCGTCCGGGTTATCCGAAAGAATTTCTTGAAGAATATGTAAAACAAACAGGCGAACGTTACAAAGTGAAATAATTATTTAATATATGGATATTCTGTGCTGAAAACCGCATGTCGATTGATGTATCGGCCATTATCACATTAACACAATATTCATTTATTTATTAGGAATTCTTATTTAATTCTTTTACATTTGTGACTTATAGAGATTAATGAATCATTAACCAATAAATAACAATCTAAATGGAAAATCAGGAACTCATCAAGCAGGTGACTGAGAAAGCTGAAAAATGGCTTACCCCGGCATATGATGCCGAAACTCAGGCTGAAGTGAAACGTATGTTGGAAAATGAAGATAAAACCGAGTTGATAGAAGCTTTCTATAAAGATTTGGAATTCGGTACAGGCGGTCTGCGCGGTATCATGGGTGTAGGTACCAATCGCATGAATATCTATACGGTAGGGGCTGCCACTCAAGGGCTTTCCAACTATTTGAATGCTAATTTTAAAGATATTCCGCAGATTTCCGTAGTGGTAGGATACGACTGCCGCAACAACAGTGATCTTTTTGCAAAAATTTCCGCAGATATTTTTGCTGCTAACGGTATCAAAGTATATCTGTTCGAAGATATGCGCCCGACTCCTGAAATGTCGTTTGCTATCCGTCACCTCGGTTGTCAAAGCGGTATTATTCTGACAGCTTCTCATAATCCGAAAGAATATAACGGTTACAAGGCTTATTGGGATGATGGTGCACAGGTATTGGCACCGCATGATAAAGGAATTATCGATGAAGTGAATAAGATAACTTCTGCTGCCGACATTAAATTCCGGGGTAATTCTGCTGCCGGTTTGATTCAGATTGTCGGCGAAGACATTGATAAACCTTATCTGGAAAAGGTTAAAACCATTTCTATCGATCCGGAAGCTATCGCTCACCAGAAAGATATGAAGATTGTTTATACTCCGATTCACGGTACGGGTATGATGCTTATTCCGCGTGCATTGAAGATGTGGGGTTTTGAGAATGTCCATACGGTTCTCGAACAGATGATTAAGGATGGTAACTTCCCGACAGTTGTTTCTCCGAATCCCGAAAATGCCGAGGCATTGACTATGGCTGTCAATCTGGCTAAGGAAATCGATGCCGACCTGGTAATGGCGAGTGATCCTGATGCCGACCGTGTGGGTATTGCCTGTAAGGATGATAAGGGCGAATGGGTACTTATCAATGGTAACCAGACTTGCTTGATGTATCTTTATTATATCATTACCCAGTATAAGAAATTGGGCAAGATGACAGGGAAGGAATTTGTAGTGAAAACAATTGTTACTACCGAACTTATCAAGAAAATAGCTGAGAAGAACGGCATTGAAATGCTCGATTGCTATACCGGTTTTAAATGGATTGCACGCGAGATTCGTTTGCGTGAAGGTAAGCAGGTTTACATCGGCGGTGGTGAAGAAAGCTATGGTTTCCTTGCCGAAGATTTTGTACGTGATAAAGATGCCGTATCTGCTTGTTGCTTGATTTCCGAAATTGCTGCATGGGCGAAAGACAATGGCAAAACATTGTATCAATTGCTGCTGGATATCTATGTGGAATATGGTTTCTCTAAAGAAAAAGGTATTAGCGTAGTAAAACCCGGTAAGAGCGGTGCGGAAGAAATCAAGCAGATGATGGTTGATTTCCGTAATAATCCTCCGCGCGAACTGGCAGGTTCTAAAGTAATCCTTTGGAAAGACTTCCAGACTTTGAAACAGATTGACGAAGACGGTCGTGTAACCAAAATCGATATGCCGGATAAGTCGAACGTACTTCAATATTTCACTCAGGATGGCGGCAAGGTTTCTATCCGTCCTTCGGGAACAGAGCCTAAGATTAAGTTCTATATCGAAGTGAAAGGAGAGATGGGCTGTCGTAATTGTTTTGCCGGTGCTGATGCAAGTGCCGATGAAAAGATCAAGGCTGTGATGAAATCACTCGGTATCTGAGTACTTCCCTTGCGGGCAGATACTCCAGATAATGGAAAATGATAGATAAAAAGGGGCTATTACCGGATTATGCGGTGATAGCCTCTCTTTTTTGTATTCTTTTTGTTTCTTTAGTCTATCGGGCTTAATCATTCTGTGTTAAACGTTGTTCTATGTGCAACATCTAAACCAATTAATATATGAAAGATCTGATAGCCGGCATCAAATACGATGCCTCGAAAGTGATTAGTCGGGCCATTGGGCCGAGTAAAGAATTTTGCATGGGATATATGAATCCGGGTATGCCGGATGGCGGAGGGTATATATCGACTATGAAACTTTCCGTTGGAACGGTCGATATCAAAGGACTTGATGTCGTGACCGAAAGTATTCTTGCCTATGACCGTTGCGGAAGGAGCGATGCTTATTTCGGACAGGTTAATATGCTGAATACCTCTTCTGCATTTTGCGGACTGAATGGGGCGATATGGGGATTGGATCTTGCCGTACACGAAGATATTGTTTCTGGAAAGGCAGTTCCTATGTACATGCAACCGCAAGTTTCCGGAAAAGAGATCCCCGTGTATAATGTTCGTCCTCTGCTGGATGCTACCGAACGTCTTTTTGGAAAGGAGAAACAACAGCGTTTTCCACCTATGCCGGGAGCACATATTGTTTGTGCCGGACAGGATGTCAGTGCGCGCGGACCATTGTGGGTGTGGGCCTGTATCGGAGTGGCTGTTCCTAAGAACAGGGATGTGGCTGCCTGCTTGTTTGTAGAAGATGCCGATACTTATGGCAATGATTCTACCACAGAGAGTGAAATGATCGGTTATCTTGAGGGCACGCTCCGTAAAGTGACCAATAGCATTGCGCTTTACGGGAAAGATCAGGAAGTGGAATACGAATGTATTTATGCCGGATATAAATATGTATTTGTTGAGTCCGATCAGGTTGGTTGTGCATTGGTGACTGTTCCTGCCGTTTATTTGGCGCAGAATGTTTTGCCCGAGGGTATGGATGCGTTTTCCTTGCACGGACTGCCGCTTGTTGAATGGGAGAAGAAATTGGATTTGAAAGAACTCACTTTCATGGAATAGCTCACGGGGTTTGTTTAAAAAGCAGGTCACGAAGATACATGGGTTTATTGATACTTTTGGAGGATGAATGCTGTTTTCATTCCATTCATAAGTTGTTCGTTTGTAGTTTATATGTACTTCGTGGCCTGTGTTTTTGTCATTTTCCGTTTTCTATCCACCAGTCTATCATTTTTCTTGCCAGACTTAGTTTTCTTGGCAATTCGGGTAAGTTGTCCCGGGTATAAAAGGCTCCGGAACTCAGTTCCTCATCCTGCAACGTGAGTTCTCCACCTGCATAGTCAGCGATAAATCCTACCATCAGTCCACTGGGATATGGCCAAGGCTGATTGGCAAAATAAGTGATATTCTTTACGTCCAGTCCGGTTTCTTCTTTCACCTCGCGCGCAACGCATTCTTCCAAAGTTTCTCCGGTTTCCAGAAAACCGGCCACAAGGCTGTTGAATGTACCTTTGAAATTGCGTGCATGTACCAGCAATAATTTATCTTCTTTACGGATCAGAACTAATATTGCCGTAGAAATAGAGGGATACATCTCGTTTCCGCATTTGGGGCATTTTTTCATGATAGGTGCTTTTTGCTCCATTGCTGTGCCGCATGCGGGGCAGAAACGACTATTGCGATCCCAGTGTAGTATTTCGGCTGCTTTTCCGGCAGTCTGATATTGCTTCAGTGGAATGAAATCGTAAGATGCACGTAGTCCGGTCATCATATACTTATCCGATTCTTCTACCGGATAATCAATGGCAATCGCTTTACAGGGATGCCCATCCAACATACATATTTCATGTATGTTGGTCTCCGGAGAGATATGGATCGGAGGTTGCCCGGCACAGGGGATTGAAAATCCGTTATCTGTTTTTTTAAGTAATAACTGGTCTTTATAGAAAATGATCCACCAGGTAGTTGTTAGTTTACTCATCTTTTTAATAACTTTTTTAATTCTTCTTCATTGAACCATTGTTGTTGTGACGGACGTCCCGTACCTCGGACGGCAGAAGTCTCTTGTGTTGCAGGGATTCCCACTTGACGGGTATGTACAATTTGGCAGGAGATATCCATCGTGTCCAACGGATCTCTCCTGCGAGGTTTGAAACTTGAATATTCTTTTGGAAATTCAACGCCTAATTCATCCAATAAAACTTTTAGTTGACGGCGCGGTCCTTTCGCTTTCGGGTTATCTTTCATTTGATACATCAGCTTGCGATGTTGGTCAAACGGCTCCTGGTATTCCCGCAGCATTTCCCGGTTGACGAAAGTAATGTAAGTGACCGTACCGTTTCCTGCGTATTCTATGATACTCAGCCCTTGGTTGTGTGCCAGATATTTTGTATGCCTGTGCGTACACATTGCCGTGTCGTGTATCAGTTTGGAATAAAAGAAAAGTATAAAATCGTGTTCGTCCTTGAAAGGAATGCCTTTGGGAGTCATATACCGGCTTTTGATACGTTTCATGTAATGCGGTGTCACCCGGCTGCATCTGAAACGGTCGATGAGATAGATACCTTTTTCACCATATTCGTTGGTATAGAAGGTATAGAAAGCTTCGATAAACATTTTATTGTTTAAAACGACGAGCATAATGTTCCATTCGATTCCGGTATGCGGAGAGGTGACACGTACGTGACTCTCCACCGGAAACGTCAGTGAACATCTCAATCGGGTACCGCTTCTCGCCATTAATTCCCGGTATTCTTCGGACAAGAAAGTCCATTCTTTACTTAGTTCTGCTTCTATCTGTATAGGTAGGAGGTTGTTGCTGTATTCTTTCATGAAAAAATCATTATGTTCGCTTGCGGCGTTATCTCTTAGAAGAGGATGATAAATTTCAGACAAAGGTATGAAAATTTTCAATACCTATTTCATTCACGAAATATTTGTCGTGAGAAACCACAACTACCGTGCCTGTATAATTTTTGATTGTCGCCGTGATGATTTCGATGCTTTGAATATCCAGATTATTCGTAGGCTCATCCAGAATGAACATGTCCGGAGTATTGTCACTGATCATCAGACAGCAAAAAGCAAGTCTCATCTTTTCACCGCCACTTAATTTCCGGCAAGATTTGTCCCATACGGTTGCCGGAAACAGGTAGCGGTTGAGTATGGTTTTTATTTCATGTTCAGGTAGATTACGACTATTAAAGGTTTCCGCCTGTTCGAGGACACTCTTGTCATTTTTAATAATGGAATATTCCTGATTGAGGTAAACGTATTTGAAGTCTATACGGGAAAGGCTCCCTTGTGTGGGGACAATCTCTCCGGTAATGAGTTTCAATAAAGTTGTTTTTCCCGATCCATTTACTCCTTTGATACAGAGACGGTCACCGCTTTTTAGCTGAAAACTCAAGGATTCTTTCCATAATGCGTCATTATTGTTATAACTGAAATTGATATCCTTGGCCGTAATCAATATCTTACCGGTATGTAGCGAAGAAGCATTGAAATCAGTTTTTAGCGCTGCCGTACCGGTAAGGGTATTTCTGAGTCGGTTCATTTCATTTGTCAGTTGCTCTGATTTTTCGGCATGTATGTTATTTAGTTTGGTTGTACTTTTTTCTGCTTTATCTTTTAGGGTATTCATTGCTATGCGAGGAATCCTTTTTTTTATATTCGCTTTTTCTCCACGTACGTTTTGTTTATTTTTTCGTTCTGCCATTTCTCTGGCTGTTTTCTTAGCCAGACGTAATTCTTTCTCTTTTTCTTCGAGTTGCTGCTGTAAAGCATTCATCATGATACCTTTCTGTTCTTTGTAGAATTCATAATTTCCTCCATATACGTTTATGCCGCTCCGGGTAAGTTCGCAGGTAGTATTCAGTAAGTTGAGCAGTGTCCGGTCGTGGCTGACGATAATCAAAGTAGAAGAGGTCCTTTTCACAAATTCATAGAGTTGTTTTCTGCCTTCTGTATCCAGGTGGTTGGTCGGTTCATCCAACAGGATGACAGAAGGGGCATGTATTTCCATACCTGCCAGAAACACCCGTGTTTTTTCTCCGCCGCTCAGTTCGCACATCGATTGTGACGTTGATTTATCATGTATTCCCCAAGAAACTAATGCAGTTTGTACCCGCTCTTCAATATTCCAGTCATCATTCAGAATATGAAAGTTTTCTACGGAAGCATCACCGTTCAGGATAGCATGTAGTGCTCTAATTTTCGTATCTATCTGCAATGCTTCTGCAATAGTCTGATTATCGTACTGTCCGAAGTGTTGAGGGATGTAATATAAATCATCCGGACGAATGATTGTACCCGATGAAGGGGGAAGCCATCCCGCAATAATCTGTAAGAGAGTTGATTTCCCTGATCCGTTATTACCGATTAATGCTACTTTTTGTCCTTTATTTACAGATAGATCGAGGTCTTTGAATAGAATATCTTTATCTGCGTGTATGTATGTGATTTTTTGAATGGATATACTCATGCTGATTATGGTTTTGAAAGTTTAAAGACTGGGATTGGTCATCACGAAAAAGTAGGGAGGAGAGAGATAAACACAATAGTGGCCAAACATACACGTTTGTGATGCTCAGTGTCGATAGAAAAATAGCATGTAAAAAGTGATGTTTACCGAAATGTGTTGTCTTACTTGGATATTCTCATCGGAGTAGTTTAATTAATTCCGGGGGCAAAGGTAAGATAAAAAATGAAACTCCCAACACTATATTAGTATCAATATTTAATTTCCTACTAATTTCACGGACAATTTTAAGGTCGACTCATATTAAATATAGTCGCTAAGGCGTGAAAGACTCATTCTGATTAGTTTGGAAAAAGATTTTTGATTGAAATCCATTTCAAACATGTGGAGCTTAAGAACATCTACCCTTGGAGGATAGGAAAACTTTTAAAACAGATCGATGGTTTATATAGTGAGAAAATCGCACGTCTGATTTTAACATTGTTAATCCTGTTTTCGGCATATGGTTTCTTCCGTTGCAAAACATTAATTTCTTTACCTGTAAAGAAGCGTATTCTTACCAACAAGAATACGTATTTAACACAGTATTAAAAGCGTATTCTTACAGGCTAAGAATATCAGTTTAATTGTTTATTAAATAAGTGATTAATTCTTTGATATACAGTGGTTAACGCCATTTGTATTTGTCTCCCGGTATGGAATATCCCCTATTGGTTCGAAAAATGACTCTTTCCTGTACTTGTCAAATTAGCAACTTCAGTTGTGTCAAATTGCTTTTTATCATTACTTATAAAAGTTTCTCATATGCCATGCGGCTTCCTCTTTGATATAATATTTCACCACAATAACTGAATCCTAACTTTTCTAACATTCTGTGCATATAGAAATTATCAAAATTGGTATCTACTTTGAAACTATGAATGCCTTGACTGCGGCTTAGCTCTTCTACTTTCTGCATAAATAGAGAGGCGATTCCTTTTTGTTTCATTTCATTGGCAACGGCCAGCCGATGAACAACTACATAAGGTTGTTCGCTTAACCAGCTACCGTCAATGGAATTATAGGCAGGTTCCCCGTCAAAGACTACTGCGGCATAAGCTATGATATCGGCTTCACTGCACAATACATAGGCATAACCGTTACGAATGTCATTAGCTATATTTTCCGGTAAAGGATATGTTTCGTCCCATTGCTGTTTGTTTTGCCGAAGCATTTGTGCTTTGGCTTGCAAGATGATTTCCCATATTCTGGCAGCATCTTCGGTGGTTGCTTTTCGAAATGTCAGTTGCATATTGTTTTATAAATAACGTCTTACTGTGATAATTCTTTGAAATGAAAAAGTCTTGTTGCAAAAATAGAAAAAAGAAAGGAATCTTACCCTATAATAGTAAAAATAGCACCTGCACTTGCCGATAATTTAAGCAGGCAGGCACAGGTGTTGTTTGAGGAATTTAAAAAAAAAGTTTTTAAGTTTCCTGTTTAATCGAATGTGAATAATTGATTCAGGACTTCGCTCATACTCGGATGCGTGAAAATAAAATCACGCAGGAAGCTGTAATGTTGTCCGGACTTCATGGCTACATTGACGATATTGATCATTTCCGATGCATCTGCACAGAATAAAGTACATCCCATGATTTTTCCGGTGTGCGCATCGACGATTGCCTTCAGCATGCCATCTACCTTTTGTAATGTGCGGGCACGCGCTACGGCTGTTGCCGGTAAACGGGATACTTTGAATGAATAACCTTTTTTTATGGCTTCCTCTTCCGTGAGACCGACGTGTGCCAAAGGAGGATCTATGAATACAGAGTAAGCAAGCGGGTTGCGATCTTCCGTTGTCCGTTCTTTGTCACCGAATAGCTTGTTACGAATAATCCGGTAATCGTCCAAAGAGACATAAGTAAATTGCGGACCTCCTTTCACATCTCCCATCGCCCATATATGCGGAGTGGTAGTATGCAGATGTACATCTGTGATGATTGCACCTTGTGAATCGACTTGTACGCCTGCTGCTTGAAGATTTAATCCGTCGATCATCGGTTTACGTCCTGTTGCCAATAGGATGGCATCTCCATCTATAAAATAAGGAGTACCGTCCGAAGCGTCCGTATAGGCCAGCGTAACGCCGTCGGCCGTATCATGAATTGATTGTGCGCGGGCATTCAAACGGATTTCGATACCTTTTCTTTCCAGAACCTCCCGTACACTGTTGGCAATATCCCGGTCTTCACGCGGCATGAAGAATCTGCCCCCTTCCAGGATGGTTACTTTACTTCCGAATTCGGCATACATAGATGCGAATTCAAGTCCGATATATCCACCGCCTACAATAATGAGGTGTTGGGGAAGTAGTTCCATATCCAGTAAGGTTGAACTGGTATACACCCGCTTGCTATCACGGATACCGTCGATGGCGGTAGAACCGGTATTGATGAAAATTTCTTTTCCTTGCAATTCTATTTCTTCATCGGGGAGTGTTACTTTTACTGTGTCAGGACATATAAAGGAAGCAGTTCCGGTATAGATCGTTACGTTCGGACGGTTGGCCAGGTCATCGAAATTCTTGTCACGCAGGAATGAGGTTAATTTGTCTTTACGGGCAATGGCTAATTTATAAAAGTTACTTTGCTTTTTGTAATCCCCCTGATACATAATTCCGGATATTTCTGCTTCATGGCATCCAGGGTTCCAACCTCTTTGATATTTTTGCTTCATGTATCAAAGCCTTGGTTGGTATACAAGCTACATTTATACACGTACCGCCATACATTTTGTCAGAGCGTTCTATCAGGGCTATTTTCCAGCCACGATTGGCCAGTTCGGCAGCTAATGTCTTTCCACCTTTGCCGAAACCTATAATAATTGCATCATATTGTTTCATAATTCTTGTCTTTTTAAGAGGTTATTATTTAGAACATAACATTTGGAAGATGACATTTGTTTCGATTGTTGAATGAGAACGGTGAGTGTGATTGAAGCCAGTTCGATGAATAAAAGGTATTTTTAACCATAATAAATTAAATTCATTAAATAACTGTGTATCAATAAGAATTGTTTGTGTAAGCATTTAAGATGTGAAGTAACGGTGAAACGCAGATGTGAAATGATAATTGTATGGTTAAAATGATATACAACGTTTGTGGATTGTAATATATTGGTTTATAGCACGTTATATAAAGACATTTTTTCTCGTAAAGGAGTTGGTTGAAACTCGTAGAGAAACCACTCGTTCCTCGTAGAGAAACGAAACGTTTCTTTACGAGAAAACGATGGGGATTTTATAAAAAGTTACAATATGTGTGGGTTCGATGTAAAAGAAAAGCCTTTTATTGTATGATTTGTTGAATATCTATAAATTGTTTCCGGCTTCTTTATCTGTGTAATTTCTATTCTACTATTTTTCTTGTTTTTCAGCTTCATTACGGAATTGAACGGTACTTTGTCCGGTCATATTCTTAAAAAAGCGACTGAATGAAGACTGATCTTCAAAACCTAACAGATCGGCTATTTCTTTGGAACTCTTTGTGCTGTACAATAAGAGACGTTTAGCCTCAGCCTCTATCCGTTCATGAATGATACGGAGTGGGGAGGGGAGTTTGCAAGTTGAAAAAATATTCGATAGTGTTTTCGGGGATTTATGTAGCATATCCGCGTAATCCTGCACTTGTTTCTTTTCCCGATAATGGGTATCTACCAAAATAAAGAACTGGCGGATAATTTCGAAACTATACTCTTTTTCCTGAGTAATATTCAATCGATGGCGTGCAATGCGTGTACTTTGAATAATGAAACGCTTCAATTGTATACGAAGCATTTCCTCCTGCAAATTGTCTGTGACGGAAAACTCTTTACAGAGGGTGTCGGCAATGTCATTCAGGGTTTTCTGTTCCGCTTCGTTCAATGTGAAACGTATCACATGCGAAGAACCGTTGAATAAGAATCCACTACAGGATACTTCGTGGTCATTGCCATAAATACAGTAAAAGTTGCTGTTGAACAACAAAGTCAGATAGTCTCCGTCAATAGATTTAAATTCCAGATGCTGCAAGTTGGAAAGGGAGATTATCTCATTTTTTGCAAGCATTATTTCCTGGTGGTCTATTTCCAGCGTTATACTTCCGCTTCTTACCCAGATAAATTTGTAAAGGCTCTTTTCTTTTTGCAGAGTTTTGTCTGCGTGATAAGAATCGGTAAGAACAAGCTTACCTTTTAATTTGGTATTGAATTGTTGAGTCATCATACTTTCATTGCTGAGGCGTCAAATGAAAGAGGCAACAGTACGCCGATACTTTTTACCTCATAAATGGCTTTTTTCCCATAGAGAAGAATGCGAATGGGCCGTTGGTAACGTTTTTCAGTTTCCAGTATCACCTGTCGGCACGCCCCGCATGGTGGGATCGGGAGATCGATAAAATCTTTTTCCGTTCGGGCGGCAATGGCAAGCGTAGTTACCGGCTGATCCGGATATTGTGAGTTGGCATAGAACAAAGTAGTACGTTCGGCGCACAACCCCGATGGATAAGCGGCGTTTTCCTGATTGGTTCCGGTCACTACAGTGCCATTGGCAAGAAGGGCGGCGGCACCTACGG
>ERZ779850.3139-NODE-3139-length-12117-cov-3.868264_pt1 | contig 12117 bp, 10 predicted proteins | sample MGYA00511249_ERZ779850 | MGnify/ENA primary metagenome ERZ779850 (study PRJEB29588, sample SAMEA2162475) | human gut metagenome | biome: human gut; feature: human-associated habitat; material: faeces | place: Denmark | collected 2008/2010 ...
CGTAATCGAGGGCGTGCCCCATCCCCGTGGTGGCCACGTAGTCGGGCGTGCCGGCCTCGAACTTGAACGGCAGTCCGTTAAAGGTGGTATGCTCGAAAGTGACGTGCCGGATCATCTCGCCGCCTCCCATATAAGGCGGCAGCCGGTCGAGCCACGTCTCTTTGCCATAAAGCACGCCCACGCCCGTGGGGCCGTAAATCTTATGTCCGCTGAAGGCAAAGAAATCCGCATCGAGCGACTGCATGTCTACTGCAAAATGCGGAGTGCTCTGCGCACCGTCCACCAATACGGGCACGCCGTGGGCATGGGCGATGTCAATCATCCGGCGCACGGGGTTGACCGTGCCCAGCACGTTGCTCACGTGCGTCACGCTGACGATGCGCGTGCGGTCGTTGAAGAGCCGTTCGTATTCGTCCAGCATCAGTTCGCCACGGCCGTTTATTGGGACCACCCGCAACTTGATGCCCCGCCGCGCCTGCAGGAGTTGCCAGCTCACGATGTTGGAGTGGTGCTCCATCTCGCTGAGGATGACTTCGTCGCCCTCGCGCATGAAGGCCTCGCCGAAGCAGGAAGCCACAAGGTTGATGCTCTCCGTCGTGCCGCGCGTGAACACTATCTCGGCCGGCGAGCGGGCATTCAGGAAGCGGCGCACCGTCTCGCGGGCCGCCTCGTGCAGTTCGGTGGCCTGCTGCGAAAGGAAGTGCACGCCCCGGTGCACGTTGGCGTTCACGTTGTAGTATTCGTCCGTCATGGCTTCCACCACGCAGCGGGGCTTCTGCGTCGTGGCCCCGTTGTCCAGATAGACCAACGGGCGACCGTAGACTTCGCGCCCCAGGATGGGGAAGTCTTTCCGTATCTCTTGTATGTCGTACATCTTTCTCTTATTTACATAGTTTGCATCCCGAACAACGGCTCAGCTCGCCACGGAAACGCTTCTCCACCAAATGGTGCAGACGGTCGCGCAAGGCCTCCAAGGAGATGGCGTCGATGACTTCGCCCGCAAAAGCGAACTTGAGCAACATCTGTGCCTCTTCGCGGCTGATGCCGCGCTGCTGCATGTAGAACAGGGCCTGTTCATTAAGCTGTCCCACCGTGGAACCGTGGCTGCACTTCACGTCGTCGGCATAAATCTCCAACATGGGTTGGCTGTACATGCGGGCTTCCTTGGTGGCACAGAGGTTGGCGTTGCGTTCGTTCGATACCGTATGCTGCGCGCCCTGCCGTACCAGAATCCGTCCGGCAAAGGCGCCTACGGAACGTTCGTCCATCACATATTTATACAACTGGTTGCTGACACAATACTCGGCACGGTGGTCTATCAGGGTGTTGTTGTCCACGCGCTGCTCCTTGTCGGCTATCACCAGGCCGCAGAGGTTCGACTCGGCTCCTTCGCCGTCCAACACCAAATCGGTACGGTTGCGCGTCTGACCGTTGTGCAAGGTAATGTTGTAGAGGTTCACCATGCTGCCGCGCTGCTGCCGCACATACATGTTGCTGAAACGCCGGTTCTTCACGTGTGTCTCCTCCAATTCATACAACTCCAGACGGGCGTTTTCTGCCGCAAAGACTTCCACCACTTGGGTGGTCAGGAAATTGCGGTCGTCCATCGCATGGTCGCAGAAAAGCAACCGCGCCTGCGCGTTTTCTTCCAATACGACCAATACGCGGCGGTTGGCCATCAGGTCCACGTCGGAACGCAGGATGTTCACCACCTGCAACGTACGTTCCACCACCACGCCACGCGGCACGTAAATGAAGAGTCCGTCTTGCGCCAACATCGTGTTCAGCGCATTAATCGCGTCTTTCTCCGTACGGGCCAGTTTGCCGTAGCAAGCCGACACCCGGTCGGGATAATCCTCGGCCGCCTGCTTCAGGGAGCATACCACCACGCCTTCGGGCAACGCGGCGGCCGGCAGCGACTTCCGGTAAAAAGCGTCGTTCACCACAAAATAAAGCGAAGTGCTCAGGTTCGGCACGTCGCACCGGAAGGCCTCGTAAGGATTGACGGGAAACTCCACCCGGTTCAGGTTCAGCCCGTAGTCCGGCGCAAAGGCCGCCGGCACGTCCGTATATTTATAGCGTTCCACTTTCTGCGTAGGAAAACCCTGGCGGGTGAAATCCTCAAAAGCCTTGTCGCGCAAGGCATTCATCGCCCCTGCACTATGGCTGTCGAGCATTTCCCGGCATCCGGTGAAAATATCTATGTATTGTTGTTCGCTATTCATTGCCTCTCATGTTTTTAAACGGCCGAAGTTTCGGCCTTGATCCAATCGAAACCCTTGTTTTCTATCTCCACGGCCAGTTCCGGACCTCCGCTTTTCACGATGCGTCCGCCGAGCAGCACGTGCACCACATCCGGCTTGAGGTAGTCCAGCAAACGTTGGTAATGGGTGATGACCAAAGCCGAAGTTTCCGGCGTGCGCAATTTGTTGAAACCTTCGGCCACGATGCGCAAGGCATCCACATCCAGTCCGGAATCCGTCTCGTCGAGGATGCTCAACTTGGGTTCGAGCATGGCCATCTGGAATATCTCATTACGCTTCTTCTCCCCGCCGCTGAACCCTTCGTTGACGGAACGGTTGGCCAGCTTGCTGTCCAGTTCCACGACCTTTCGCTTCTCGCGCATCATCTTCAGGAAATCTCCCGCGCTCATCGGTTCCATCCCGTGATACTTGCGCTTGGCATTGATGGCCACACGCATGAAGTTGACCATCGACACACCGGGAATCTCCACCGGCTGTTGGAAGGACAGGAAGAGTCCTTCGTGCGCCCGTTCTTCCGGTTTCATGGCCAACAAGTCCTTGCCGTTGAACGTCACGCTGCCACTCGTCACCTCGTATGCGGGATTTCCCACCAATACATTGCTCAACGTACTCTTTCCGGCTCCGTTCTGCCCCATCAGGGCATGTATTTCCCCCGGATTTACCGTCAGGTTGATACCCTTCAATATCTCTTTGCCATTGATACTGGCATGCAAATCTTTTATCTCTAACATAATGTCTGTCTTTTAAGTTTGTCTATCCTACCGTGCCTTCCAATGACACATTCAGGAGTTTCTGCGCCTCTACGGCAAACTCCATCGGCAGTTTGTTGATTACATCCTTGGCATAACCGTTCACAATCAGTCCCACGGCCTCCTCGGTGGGGATGCCGCGCTGGTTGCAATAGAACAACTGTTCTTCCGAAATCTTCGACGTGGTGGCTTCATGCTCCACGATGGCCGTCTCGTTACGTACGTCCATATAGGGGAAAGTATGCGCGCCGCACTCGCTGCCTAACAACAGAGAGTCGCACGAGCTATAATTGCGTGCCCCGTCGGCTTTCGGCGCCACACGCACCAACCCACGATAGGAATTCTGGCTTTTGCCGGCCGATATTCCTTTACTGATAATCGTACTCTTCGTATCGCGCCCCAAGTGAATCATCTTTGTGCCCGTATCGGCCTGTTGGTAATTGTTGGTCACGGCCACACTGTAGAACTCAGCTTGGGAATGGTCTCCGCTCAAGATGCAACTGGGATATTTCCAGGTAATGGCGGAACCGGTCTCCACCTGCGTCCACGAAAGCTTGCTGTTCGCCCCGCGCAGGTGCCCTCGCTTCGTCACTAAGTTCAGCACGCCGCCGCGCCCTTCGGCATCACCCGGATACCAGTTTTGTACCGTACTGTACTTCACCTCTGCGTTTTCGTTCACCACGATTTCCACAATGGCTGCATGCAACTGGTTCTCGTCGCGCATCGGTGCCGTACAGCCTTCCAGATAGGACACATAGCCCCCGTCGTCGCACACGATGAGCGTACGTTCGAATTGTCCCGTATTCCGTGCGTTGATTCGGAAATAGGTGGAAAGTTCCATCGGGCAACGCACGCCTTTGGGAATATAGACAAAGGAGCCGTCACTGAACACTGCGGAATTCAACGCCGCAAAATAGTTGTCACGATAAGGGACTACCGAACCTAAATATTGCTTTACCAAATCCGGGTACTCACGCACGGCTTCGCTGATGGAACAGAATATGATGCCGCGCTCCGAAAGTTTTTCCTTAAAGGTGGTCTTCACGGACACAGAGTCCATCACGGCATCCACCGCCGTACCGCTCAGTGCCAGACGTTCCTCCAACGGGATTCCGAGCTTGTCGAAGGTTTTCATCAACTCGGGGTCTATCTCGTCCAGAGACTTCGGCCCGTCCTTCTTCATGCCTTTCGTCGGGTCAGCATAGTAGGAAATGGCCTGGTAATCTATCTCCGGCATCTTCAAATGCGCCCACGACGGCTGTTTCTGCGTCTGCCAATAACGGAAAGCCTGCAAACGGAACTCAAGTAACCATTCCGGCTCTTCCTTTTTGGACGAAATGAGACGCACCACATCTTCGTTCAAACCACGCTCTATGATTTCGGTCTGCACGTCGGTACTGAAACCGTACTCATATTTCTTATGCGCCACCTCACGGACGAACTGGTTCTTCCCTTCGTTCGGCCCTTGTCCGTCCTTAGGAACGTCCCCACTTCTCTTATCTTCTTCTTTCTTGTACATTTCTTTCATATCTCTCACTTATAGCCAAAGAGAGGAATGCTCCATAAGTACACCTTATGACCGCATTCCTGCCCTTCATCGTATTATGTAATAAGGTAATAGCTACCTTAACTGCTTTTTCGGGTCTTGCCCGCAGGCCGGTGAAGCCGCATCTTCCACAACCCTGACCACATGGGTCTTGCACACGTCGAACAGCTTATCGGACATGGCACGGACCGGATAATACAGACGGGAATGCTCGCCCGTCGAGCCGGAAATCAGATGTATCCTGAACGCGACATTCAACGCACAACTCAGAAACACCATGTATTTCAATCCGCCCAACAAAGCTCCCCCCAAACGGTTCAACCCTCCTAATTTCACGGTTTCCACGGCTTTTGTCAGCATATACGCCAACAGCGACAGCCCGACCGGAACACCGATCCACAAAAGAATGAATGCCAACGCCCGTCCTACGGATACGTCGCTTCCTATATAGGGAGCTATCCAATCGCCCAACGCGGAATAAAGCATGAAGGCCACCCACAGCCCCGCTAAAAACCCCACAATGGAGACGACCTGACGAAAAAAACCGCACATCAGTCCCTTGACAAAGCCCACTAAGACCACGGCCAGAATCAGAATATCCAGCGCATTCATCACCTTTTTACAGCTTGGCCTTAACCTCCACCTCTTGATAGGTTTCAATCATATCGCCTTCGCGCAAATCGTTGTAGTTCACCAGGCTGATACCACACTCGAAGTTCGTACCCACCTCTTTCACATCATCCTTGAAACGTTTCAGGGCATTGATTTGTCCGGTGTGTACCACGATACCGTCGCGAATCACACGAGCCTTGTTGCTACGCTGCACTTTGCCGTCGACCACGTATGCACCGGCTACCGTACCCACCTTGCTGATATGGTAAACCTGACGCACCTCCACCGTAGCCGTCACTTCTTCTTTTACTTCGGGAGCCAACATGCCTTCCATGGCAGACTTCACCTCCTCTATCGCGTCATAAATGATAGAATAAAGGCGAATGTCGACACCTTGCTGTTCGGCCATTTTGCGAGCCGAAGCCGAAGGACGCACCTGGAAACCGATGATAATGGCCTCTGAAGCCGCAGCCAGAGCCACGTCGCTCTCGGAAATCTGTCCCACGCCTTTGTGAATCACATTCACGGCTATCTTTTCCGTAGACAACTTGATCAAAGAATCGCTCAAGGCTTCGATGGAACCGTCCACGTCTCCCTTCACGATGACGTTCAACTCTTGGAAACCACCCAAAGCGATACGGCGGCCCACTTCGTCGAGAGTCAGAATCTTCTGCGTACGCAGACCTTGCTCACGCTGCAACTGCTCGCGCTTGTTCGTGATTTCGCGAGCCTCTTGTTCCGTATCCATCACATGGAACGTATCACCGGCTGTCGGTGCACCGTTCAGACCCAGAATCGTAGCTGCCTGAGCCGGGCCGATTTCTTTCACACGCTGGTTACGCTCATTGAACATGGCCTTCACACGACCGTAGTTCGTACCGGCCAACACGATGTCCCCTACATGCAACGTTCCGTTCGACACCAATACCGTAGCCACGTAACCGCGTCCCTTATCCAAAGAAGACTCGATGATGGAACCGGTTGCCTTACGGTTCGGATTGGCTTTCAAGTCTAGCATCTCGGCCTCAAGCAATACCTTCTCCAGCAACTCTTCCACACCGATGCCTTTCTTGGCAGATATGTCCTGGCTTTGGTATTTGCCGCCCCAGTCTTCCACCAGGAAGTTCATGGCCGCCAATCCTTCTTTGACCTTATCGGGATTGGCTGCCGGCTTGTCCACCTTGTTGATGGCAAACGCCCGCCGCCATGGCATGATTGATAGCCTCCTTCGTCTGCGGCATGATGTCGTCGTCCGCCGCAATAATGATAATGGCAATATCCGTCACTTGTGCACCACGGGCACGCATGGCCGTAAACGCCTCGTGTCCCGGAGTATCCAAGAAGGTGATATGACGCCCGCTTTCCAGCGTCACGTTATAGGCACCGATATGTTGCGTGATACCTCCGGCTTCTCCGGCAATCACGTTCGTCTTACGTATATAGTCGAGCAAAGAGGTCTTACCATGGTCGACATGCCCCATGACGGTCACAATCGGCGCGCGCGGTACCAAATCTTCCTCATCGTCTTCTTCCTCATTCACCGCTTCGGAAACTTCCGCACTGACGTACTCCGTCTTGAAACCGAACTCTTCGGCCACCAGATTGATGGTCTCGGCATCCAGGCGTTGGTTGATAGAGACCATGATGCCGATACTCATACACGTACTGATAACCTGAGTGACCGGCACATCCATCATCACGGCCAATTCGTTCGCGGTAACGAATTCGGTAAGTTTCAACACCTTGCTTTCTGCTGCCTGTTCTTCGAGCTGCTCTTCCATGGAGGCACGGGCATTCTCCCGTTTTTCCTTACGATATTTGGCGCCCTTTCCGGCTTTGCTCTTGTTCGTCAGACGAGCCAACGTCTCTTTTACCTGCTTTGCTACGTCCTCGTCAGAAACCTCTGCCTTGATGACCGGCTGTTGGCGGTTCTTGTTCTTATTATGTTTACCGCCACCCTGCTGGTTGGCCCCGGGGGCATTATCCCGTTTCTTCCCATTCTGCTGGCCCGCTACGGCATTCACATCCACACGTTCCTTGCCGATACGGACACGTTTCTTCTTGCCTTCGGACGCATTCTGCCCCGTTCCGCCCTGGCGCGAACGGTCTCCGCCTGCCTGGCGGTTCTTTTCTTCGCGCTCCTTGCGTTTCTCTTCCTTCGTCTTTTTCTTAGGACGGGTAGACTGGTTCAAAGCCGCCAAATCTATATGTCCCTTCACCTTGAGCTGGGGAGCAGCCTGCGCCGTATGGTTCAGACGGAACACACCGTCCGTTTCCGTACCGATCGCACTGCTTTTTTCCAGCTGGCGTACCGGTTCCTGCACCACGAGACTTTCTTTCTCTGCCTGAGGCTTCTCCTCCTGTTTCGGAGCCGGTTCCGCTACGGGAGCCTCCGCCTTTACCTCTGCCGGACGGGCGGGAGCCGGAGTATCCTTTTTCTCCGGAGCCGCAACCGATTTGCGCGCCCCCAGATTATCCAAGTCGATGCGTCCTACGACTTTCGGCCCCTTTCCGAGTTTGGCCTCGGTCGCGGTCTTGATCTCCACCGGCTTCTCTTCGGGAAGCGCGATGGTCGCTTTCTTTTCTTTGTGTTGCCGCTTACGGCTGATGATAGCAGCGTCGTCCCTCAACCCCTTGTCCTTCTTGAACTCGGCCACCAACATCTGATACTGTTCGTCAGAGATTTTGGTGTTGGGATTGGCTTCCACGTCGCTGAAACCCTTTTTCTGCAGGAACTCGACGGCTGTCTGCAGCCCTACATTACATTCTTTGGTTACTTTATTTAGTCTTATACTCATACGTTACTTATTCTTCCTCAAATTCTTCTCCTAAGATTCTCAATACCTCGTCCACGGTCTCTTCCTCCAGATCGGCACGGGATACCAACATTTCACGCGGCGCATTCAATACGTCCTTTGCCGTTTCCATACCGATACCTTTCAACGCGTCTATAATCCACTGGTCGATGTCGCCCACGAACTCGTCCAGATAGATGTCGTCACCTTCTCCTTCGGCTCCCTCTATTTCACGGAACACGTCTATGGTATATTCCGTCAGCATACTGGCCAGTTTGATGTTCAATCCGCTCTTTCCGATGGCCAGCGAAACCTGGTCGGGATTCAGGTAGACTTCCGCCTTGCGCTCCTCTTCGTGGATACGCACGCTGTTCACCGTGGCCGGGCTCAACGCACGGGTAATGAACAGCGAGATGTTCTGCGTGTAGTTGATCACGTCGATATTCTCGCCGCGCAACTCACGCACGATGCCGTGCACACGGCTTCCCTTCACGCCCACGCAGGCTCCCACCGGGTCGATGCGGTCGTCATAGCTCTCCACGGCTATTTTGGCACGTTCTCCCGGCATGCGTGCAATCTTGCGTACCGTGATCAGGCCGTCATGTATTTCCGGCACCTCGGCTTCCAGCAAACGTTGCAGGAAAACGGGAGAGGTACGGCTCAGGATAATCTTGGGATTGTTGTTCGTATTGTCCACGCGGGCCACCACGGCACGCACGGCCTCACCCTTGCGGTAAAAGTCGGAAGGTATCTGTTCCGTCTTGGGCAATATCAGTTCGTTGCCCTCGTCGTCCACGCAAAGCATCTCTTTTTTCCATATCTGATATACCTCCGCGCTCACGATCTCGCCCACACGGTCCTTATACTTATTATATAAGCTGTCGTGCTCCAGCTCCAGAATCTTGCTGGCCAGCGTCTGGCGCAGGGTTAGGATGGCGCGGCGGCCGAACTTGGCAAAGTCCACATTCTCGCTCACCTCTTCGCCCACTTCATAATCCTCGTCAATCTGGCGTGCCTCCGTAAGGGAAATCTCCCGGTTGTCATCCTTCACCTCCCCGTCGGCCACGACCGTACGATTGCGGTAAATTTCAAAATCGCCCTTGTCCGGATTCACGATCACGTCGTAGTTGTCGTCCGAGCCGAAGAGCTTGGCGATGACGCTACGGAAACTCTCCTCCAACACGCTCACCAACGTGGCGCGGTCGATGTTCTTCGTCTCTTTAAACTCTGCAAATGTATCAATCAAACTGATGGTTTCTGCTTTCTTTGCCATGATTCTATTTAAAACTTATTGAATACTTCGTGTACTTTACTTCCGTATACCGTAGTGTAACCGCTTCGTCCACCAGGCGGGGACGCTTCTCCCCCTCCAGCTTCTTCTTGACCTTCATCGTCACCTCGAAATCCTCCGGGCCGGCGGCCGTCAACACCCCGTGGAGCTTGCGCCCGTCGGCCGTGAGCACGTCCACCTCGCTCCCCACATGGTTCACGTATTGCTGCAGGACCTTGAACGGCTGTCCGATACCGGCACTGCCCACTTCAAGTTCATAGTCCTCTTCCTCACGGCTCAGGCGGCTCTCGATGAAACGGCTCAGCTCCACGCAGTCTTCTATCCATACCCCTTCGGCGTGGTCTATCTCCACCACGATACGGTCGTCCGAGCTCACGCTCACGTCCACCAGAAAGTAATCCCGGCCCTCCAGCCATTCTTCCACTAACCCTTTTACAATGCTCTTTTCTATCATGCGATTACACTATTAAATGCAAAGTGAGGAGCCTTGTCAAGCCCCTCACTTCATCATACGACTGCAAAAGTAGGCAAAAAGCATCAATCCGCCAAGCTTTCAAACAGTTATTTTATATCATTTGAGAAAATCCGGTTCAAAAGGCTTCCATAGACACCGTTTCGTCATGGTTTCGCAACACGACACGCCCGCCTTCCGAAGGCAATTCGAACGAACTGACTGCATCTGCCTCCGGGCGTACCACCATCAATAAATTCTCTTCATCGGGTACCGCCACAACGACTTCCAATGAATCTGTAGCCACTCTTCGGCTAAACACCACGCTGTCATTGATTTGAAGCTGCACACTATCGCCCCGGAAACCTTCATCCAACGATATCCGATACTCCGTCTGCGCCTCTTCCGTTCCATGCGTCCCGTCGGGGAAACACCACATCCAGAAGAACACGACAACCGCCAACACGACTACGGCCATAGCCATGATACCGAACATGATGCCCTTGTTGGGATTCGCCCTTTTCTTTTTCATTTTTTCACCGGTTTAAGCAAACTTTCATAGCGTTCCGTATCCGTCAAAATCTCTAAAGCGGTTTTCAAATCCTTATCCGTTTTCAATTGCTGTTGGACCACCCCGCGCCTGAAATAATAACGGGCTACGATATCACTTTCCAATACCGACTTGATTTCCTCCTTGTTTTTCGGAAGCTCCAAATCGGCAGCCACGCCGCCCTTCATCTTTGCAGCCAATGCCTCAAACTCCGGCTTGGCCCCTTCATAGCACCCCTCGAAGCGAGCTGTCCGCTCCAACAATTTCATCATTTCCTCCGTACGACGCTTATAAGTAAAATCACTCTCCTCCACCATCTTCACAAAATCAGCATAGTCCGCATCCGTCAAGGAAAAATCTCCGGCCGGCGCAATGGTGGCGTGCGTCTGCACATAATGGTTGACGTAGTCCAGCAACACGTCGGAAGTGGCTATGTCATAAACGATGGACGGAAGACTGTCCGGCGTAATCACCACGTCCGGCTTAATGCCGCCACCGTCGCGAACCTCACGGCCACCGGCCGTCTTGAACGCTTTCGTCAGGCTGTCCGGCAAAGTCTTCGCAGAGCCGTCCGGATTCAAATGACGGTAGTCATACGCCTGGATACAGCGTCCGCTGGGAATATAATAGCGGCTCGTCGTCACCTTCAGACTTCCGTGATAAGGCACTTCACGAATCATCTGTACCAACCCCTTACCGTAAGTACGCTCACCGACTATCACCGCACGGTCCCAATCCTGCCACGCTCCGGAAACGATTTCGGCCGAGGATGCCGTAGAACCGTCCACCAACACAGCCACCGGAATATCCACGTCCAAGGGTTCTTTCTTCGTGTAATGTTCCGAATTGACCGAAGCCAGCTTGCCTTTCGTGTACACGACCTTCTGCCCGCGGGGCACAAAAAGGTTCGTCACCTCTACGGCCTCGCTCAACGGTCCGCCCGGATTGCCACGCATGTCTATCACCAACGCCTTGGCACCCTGCTCCTTCAAATCGACCACGGCCCGGCGGACATCGCGCGAACAACCGTCGACAAAACGTTCGAAATAAATATAACCGATACCGTCTGACACCATTCCGTAATAAGGCACGGGAGGCATCGCGATATTCCGGCGCGTAATCTTGAACGACAAAGGATGTTCCACTCCGGCACGTTTCACGGTCAGCTCAAAAGTCGTACCCGCATCGCCCCGCAAGTTTTCGCTTACTTCCTGCGTGCTCTTTCCTTTCATGTCCTTTCCGTCGATGGACAGAATCAAGTCGCCTCCTTTCACTCCGGCTTCTATGGCCGGGCTGTCTTCCTGGGGTTCAATAACCATCACCCGGTCTTCTTTCTTATAGAACCGGATCACCGCCCCGATTCCGGCATATTTCCCGGTAGTCATCTCTTTCAGCTCATCCATTCCTTCTTCCGGATAATACACGGTAAAAGGATCCACCTGCCGCAACATGGCATCTATTCCCCACTCTATCACCGTATCGGCCGACAAGGAATCGACGTAGAACATATCCAGTTGCTTATAAATGTCATTAAAGATTTCCAGATTTTTTGAAATCTCGAAGTTATGGTTACTGTCCTTCTGGGCGGACACGGGAATGGCCGACATGCAGCACAGCCCCGCAGCTAAGAATATCTTTTTCATACCGCAAATTTAATCATTTCAACCATACGGCGGCAAAATATGGAGACAAGTATTCCTTCGGCTTATGATTTTTTCATTTTAAAGTCATTTTTTTCACCAATAAATTGCATATTTCAAAAATATCCGCTACTTTTGCATCGCAATTGAGGGGAACGCCCCAAACTGCTTCAGTAGCTCAGTTGGTTAGAGCACCTGACTGTTAATCAGGGGGTCGTT
>ERZ779850.3142-NODE-3142-length-12115-cov-2.625871_pt1 | contig 12115 bp, 12 predicted proteins | sample MGYA00511249_ERZ779850 | MGnify/ENA primary metagenome ERZ779850 (study PRJEB29588, sample SAMEA2162475) | human gut metagenome | biome: human gut; feature: human-associated habitat; material: faeces | place: Denmark | collected 2008/2010 ...
CCGGGGATGCAGAAATGCGTCCCCGGCTATTTTTCTGCCCGGCACTGGGAGGGCCGGCATGGGCTGGGAGGCTTATATCGCCAAGTACCCCTGATTTCAAGATTTTGATTCGCCATCAAAATCTTGAAATTTGGAGGAAAGGCACATGGAATCCAACGGGAAGTTTACCCTTATTGTTTTTAACACCTGCACTCAGGAATATGAGGAAGTCATAGTGACAGAGGAGGTCTATCGCACTTACTGCAGAACCCGGTGGAATATCAAGGACAATGATCAGAGCTTTTTTGACCATGAGATCCAGACGAGTGGGATGATCGGAAGTCAGGATGGCGCCTATGAAAATTTCCGGGAGTTTATTGACGCCATCAACACTCCGGAACACATCATCCTTGAACAAATAAAGAAAGAGGCCCTGTACCAAGCGATCTCAGCGTTGCCTGCTGCGGATCAGGCATTGGTACAGGGGTTGTTTTTTAAGGGACAAAGTGAACTTGACTATGCAAGAGAGATTGGCGTTTCACAGCCTGCAGTGCATAAACGGAAAGTCCGTATTCTCAAGTCTTTGAAAAAACTTTTAGAAAATTGAAATTGGAGGGTTATTAAAATGCCGACACCTTCCCCTATACAAGCGAGAAGGAAATGCTTCTCACTTGTTCCTTGAAAACCGAATATCCGATTGTCTGAATACTTTCCTGACGGGGCCCCTGCTGAACAGGGGCAAGCGACGCTGGAGGATGCGCGAAAACCATCTGTAGAGGTTCTGGTACAGGCTGCAAACGAAGTCACCTATACATTTTTGTTCGGTTATGACAGCCTGACGGATTTCCCCTCTATCAACGACGGCCAAATAAGGTGCTAAGCGGGTCCATCCGTCCAAAAAACAGCCTGTGGCAAGCTGTATCGCAATGACTCCGCCAGGGATAATGATACTTCCGTCCAGTCACAGCCCCCACCGAAATGGGGATCAAGCAATGAGGGCGGCCGACAGAGATCCTGCCGGGGGTGAGAGTCCCATGACGCGGTGAAGCCAGCCGCGGTTCAGATGGTCGCCCTATGGAGCTGATGCCAATGGCACAGGCTCCTGCGCTTGGGGAAGTAGTGTCGAATACAAGCGCCAAAGAAAGACAACACAAATGTGAAGTCTTAATATCAGAAGCTATGGGGATCGCTTCTGTCCAAAACCCGTTTACTGACCGGAACATGCCGTATGAGCAGCCATTCCAACCAGATGCGGGAGATGCGGAGGCGGTCCCTATTTTTGTGATATTAAGCCCAATATGCTGAGGAGGTGTATTCTGTGAAAACATATTGCAGACAGGAAATCAGCCGTGGTGACATTTACTATGCTGACCTGCGGCCAGTCATCGGGTCTGAGCAAGGTGGTATCCGTCCGGTACTCATTCTGCAGAACAATGTAGGCAACCGCCACAGCCCCACAGTGATCGCAGCCCCCATCACCAGCAAGATGGGAAAACCGCGGCTGCCTACGCATGTCAGCCTGGACAAGCATACGGAGGGCCTGCACCGTGGCTCTATTATCCTGCTGGAGCAGCTCCGCACTATTGACAAGTCCAGGCTCAGAGAACGTGTTGGAGCATTGGACACCTCCGAGATGGAACGGATCGACCAGGCACTTGGGGTCAGCGTCGGCTTGGCGGAAGGTTATCGATAAAGCAGGACTTTGCCCAATGATGTGAGAACAGAATTGAAGGTATTTTGCCTGGTTTCTCTGCAATCTTTTCGTTGGTGTTGGTAATGGCTATTCCCCCAAAGATACGGTATTGTGTTGCAGAGAAGGAGGGCGAAAATAATATGCTCCAAACAAATCCCATGAGGATGAAGGTTGAACACTCTCGTCAAAAGCGGTGCAGCCTATGGTAATCGGACTTATTGATGTGGACAGCCACCACTTTCCCAATCTATGCTTGATGAAACTCTCAGCGTGGCATAAAGCGCAAGGCGACACGGTGGAGTGGTGGCGAGGCCAAGGAAAGTATGACCGCGTCTACATGAGCAAGGTTTTTGACAGTATCTATTCTCCCGATGTGCCAGAGCCGATAAATGCTGATGAGATTGTCAAGGGCGGTACAGGCTATGGGCTGGATAATAAGCTGCCCGATGAGATAGAACACATATATCCAGACTACTCTCTATACCCCCAACTGACGGAAGATACTGCATACGGCTTCTTGACCAGAGGCTGTCCTCGAGGGTGCTCATTCTGCATCGTTACAGAGAAAGAAGGAATACGCTCAACAAAGGCCGCAGATTTGAGCGAGTGGTGGAGTCGACAAAAGAACATTAAACTATTAGATCCCAACATACTCGCCTGTCCAGGCCATCCAGAGTTGCTGAAGCAGCTATCGGAAAGCGGCTCCAGGGTGGATTTTACGCAGGGACTCGATGCAAGGCTCCTGACAAAAGAAAACATCGCCCTGATCAACCAGATAAGGCTGAGGGAAATCCACTTTGCCTGGGACAGCATGCAGGAAGAAAAAGCAGTGCTCCGTGGGCTGGAACTCTACGCAAAATATGCAAATAGGCGACCGCATGGGAGGTACGCTACGGTCTATGTTCTCACCAACTATGCGACATCGTTTCGGGAAGACCTGCATCGCATATATACCTTGCGGGACATGAACTTTGATCCTTATGTAATGATTTTCAATAAGCCGAGCGCTCCGCAGGAAGTTCGGCGGCTGCAAAGCTGGTGTAACAATCGGAAAATTTTCCGTACACAACCGGATTTTTATAAATATGATCCGAAATACAAAAGATGAATATCCTGTCGCCTACTATCCAGGAAAATGAGAAACCGAGGTGAGATAAAAATGGAGTATCGGAATGTTTACTTCCGGATTCGCAGCCGCTATCAGTTCGATTCTGGCTGGCCAACCGAGAGTGACGGTGCTGAGTTTCAAGAGGAAACTCGCCGCCTATTCCAGAGTGCGGGCTGGGATCTACAGCCCGGTGGGGACAGCACATCTGATACCGTTACGAAAGGCTGGCAGGAGTTATACCTGCATCCGATGAACTTTAGTGGTATTATAGAGATGGACGAGATCCCCGCCATCCAAGAACTGCTGAAGGATGCGAAATCGTTCCACTGCTATGGCTTCGACTGCTACGAGAGGTATTGGGAACTCACTGATGAGGAATATCTGGCACAGTTGGATACCAAACGCGAGGAGATCACACAGGAAATCCTGGAACGGTGCCGGACAAAACGGAAAAACCTGTATATCACAGGCCCGGTTGCTTTGAATGTCGCTCAAAAGTTCTCTGTACGCAGGCTCTGCGATAAAGAAGGCAAGCATAATCTTGCCAACCGCTTCGTGGGCGAACTGATGGAGCAGCTTGTTCAGGATGGCCTGCTGGTGACAGCAGAAACCAAAAACGGCCCTGGAATCCGCACGGCAACCGATGCGGAGATCAGTTCCCCGCTGCCGGGGCAACAGCAAATGACCCTGTAAATCGAGGTGCGATGGAATGGCAATTTATATTACAGGCGATACCCACGGCGGCTTCCAACGCTTTGGGAGCAAATACTTCCCACAGCAGAAAGAAATGAGCCGGGAGGACTATGTGGTCATCGCGGGTGATTTTGGAGGACTGTGGGACGGAAGCCCAAAAGACCAATACTGGCTGGACTGCCTGAACAAGAAGCCCTTCACCACCCTGTTCGTGGATGGGAACCATGAGAACTTTGACTTGCTGAACGCTCGGCCAGAAAAGGAATGGAATGGCGGACGGGTCCATGTGGTGCGGGAGCATATCCTGCACCTTATGCGGGGACAGGTTTTCAACTTCGGCGGCCTCACATGGTTTACCATGGGCGGCGCGGCCTCCCATGATATTCAGGATGGAATCCTCGATCCGGCCGCTCCAGACTTCGAGCGCCAGTATTGGCTGATGCGCCGGATACGGGCCATGTTTCGGGTCAAGGGGGTAAGCTGGTGGGCCGAGGAGATGCCCAGCCAAGCGGAGTACCAAGAGGCCCTGGCAAACTTGAAACGGGTCAACTGGACGGTAGACTGTGTTCTCACCCACTGCGCTCCCAGCAGTGTGGTGCGGAAAATCAATCCCTCCTATGGGACGGATGAACTGACGGACTTTCTTGAAATGGTCAGCCAGCGGTGTAAATTCGCCTACTGGTTTTTCGGCCATTACCATGAGAATCGAATCATAGATCAGAAATACATCCTCCAGTGGGAGAGCATCTCCGAGTTGTATTAGGTATGAGGAGACAACTATCCGGAATTTTCGGATAGTTCAAACTGAGGGCTACCGTCAGGTTAGCCGCCAGATGAAGCACTACAATCTACAGATAATCATTGCGGTTGGCTTCAGGATCAACCGAGGACCTCTTTGAGAGAATTGAAAAGCTGTGTACAGTGTTTGCACCAACATACGACCAATTTTATAAGTTATAATTGATAAAATTAGATTGTATCGGTTGATTTTAAGTTGTAAATGGGATACACTAAAATCAACGATAGAAAGGAGGCGCTCCAATCATGATCAAACGAGAACTGTATATGAACCGCATCCGTCCCTTTATTGGGGGCGAGCTGATTAAGGGAATGACCGGCATTCGCCGCTCCGGTAAGTCGGTGATGCTGGAACTGATCAAAGAGGAACTGGCGGAGGCTGGTGTTGCCCCGTCTCAGATGATCTCAATCAATTTTGAAGATATGCGGTACTCCCATCTGCAGACCGCAACGGCTCTGCACGATGAGATCATAAAACGGGCAGAGGACATCGAGGGAAAAGCGTATCTGTTTTTTGACGAGATCCAGGAAGTAGAGGGCTGGGAAAAGTGCGTCAATTCTTTGCGGGTGGCGCTGGACTGCGATATCTACATTACGGGCTCCAACGCAAAACTGCTGTCCGGTGAACTGGCCACTTATATTGGCGGACGGTATGTGGAGTTTGTGATTTACCCATTCTCCTTCGCTGAATTCCTGGAACTGTACCACACAATCGCACCAAGCGATTCGATCCAGCAATGCTTTCAAAAATACCTGCTGGCCGGAGGAATGCCCTATCTGGCCAACCTCCGGTACGAGGAAGAACCCTCCCGACAGTATCTCACAGATCTATTCAATTCTGTGCAGCTCAAGGATATCGTAAAAAGGAACAAGATTCGGGATATTGATTTGCTGGAGCGCATCATCGCGTATATGACCGCAAATGTCGGAACGGTTTTCTCAGCGTCCTCTCTGGCTAAGTTTTTCAAAAATGAGCAGCGGACTGTCGCGGCGGAAACCATCCTGAACTATGTGCGGTACTGCTGTGACGCATATCTCTTCTATCAGGTAAAGCGCCAAGACCTGCAGGGCAAGCAGATACTGGCCTCCAACGAAAAGTATTATATTGCGGATCACGGCATTCGGGAGGCTGTGTTCGGCGGGAACATGAAGGACATCAACCTGATCCTCGAAAACATTGTCTACATGGAACTGCTGCGACGGGGTTATGTTGTCACAGTAGGCAGAGCAGGAGAAAAAGAAATTGACTTTGTATGCGAAAAAAGAGGAGAAAAACTCTATGTGCAGGTAACATACCTGCTGGCCTCTGAAGATACTGTGAAACGGGAGTTCGGTGCATACGATGGCATCCAGGACAATTTCCCCAAGTATGTCGTATCCCTCGACGAGTTTGACATGAGCAGGAACGGGATCAAGCACCGGAATATCCGCGACTTTCTTCTGATGAAAGAATGGAACTGAAAAATGACAGATCCGGTACAATCAACTTTTTATTTCATCAGACTGTTATAGCAACAGAAAATTTTCAGTGTCAGCGCTCGAATATCTCCTATGAAATCAAGAGATAAGAACAAAACGAAGATGAAGGAGTAAGGGATATGTCATCAATTATTTATGGTTCAATAAAGCACAAGGATAAATCATATCCTTTTTTCCTTGAGGGGCGCAGAGTTAACATCGTTGGTGCCGCATGGGAATGCTGTAGAGACTTTCAAAACATCGATGAAGAAAAATCTATTTTCGGTGTTACTTCAGACAACAGGCAGATTTTATTTCTTAAATGCAGATTCTCCTTCTCATCTTTATATCAAAAAGTATGGTTTTACCCTATAGGATATGTTTTGTCCAGTGGAAACATAGGTAATCCATATGATTTCACCTTTGAGAAGGTATCATTTTATTCGGATGCCCTAAACTCCTTCTATCCTCCGCAGAGGGCAATATCGACTGATTTTGATTGGAAGAGTTGGGACGGTAGTATGGCAATAAAGCTCAAACCGTTTGATGAGACTGAGATTTCGTTTGACTACAAAGAATGCACATGCAAATTAAATGTGTCGCGCTATGTGATAACCCAAGCGGGTAAATCAAATCTTGGTAATATCAATGCTGTTTTTTCATTTGAGCTCAAATCAGGCATTAAGCAGTCTTGTGAAGAATTACCGCAATATTATCTGGCGTTATTTGATTTCCTGTCTTTCATCAATTATGAAACCAATATAAATTTTGATAAAATCGTATTATATAAAAGGACCGAAGCCGGATTCTCCCATTGTGCCGATGCTTATATATTTTCAGATCAGGGAGAATACCTGCCGAAGTCACCGCCGAACACGATAACAGTAGACGATATACCTTTGGATAAGCTTGAAACTGTGTTTTCAAAAATTGCAGGTCTTCGAGAAAATGATAAAAGATTATGCTATTATTTCCCTAAAAACTATAAGGAACGAATTCGAGTCGATGCCAGCCGGTGGCTTTTGAAAGCAACGACCTTTGAGGGATTGTTCAGGAAATGCTATCCTGATTTCAAGCAGAACAAGAAAGAGCAATTTCGGACCGCGAAGAAGGTAGCTTTGACGGCTTTGAATAATATCGAGCAAAAGCAAATGAGCAAAGGAGAGCAGAAATATCTTAATGACTGCATAAGCCAAGTCGAGCGCTACGAAGGGCTCTTAAAAGAAATTGTTGATTTCATTGTAAAAGAAAAATACAAAGAAGAACTTAGCGACTTGTTGAGAGCCAACGAAAAAGAGTTCCATTTAGAGTTAAATTCCTATGGGGAAATATACAGTAAATACAGAAATCGCACATGGTGATATAGATCCGGTAGGTGAAAAGGAATGGGCGGTTTATCGGGTGCTACAAGCCGTGACCTATTTCATGCTCTTTGAGGGTACTGGACTTAGCTGTGGCACACTTCGTACAATCACAAAAAAACTGTTCCTGTAGGGAAATGTAAAACAGACTGCCACCTATAGCCGTTTGACCAGCAAATCAAGGATCGAACTTTGATCATCTTTTCCATATGCATCCCCACCAGGGCCAACAAATGGCCCTGGTGGGCACTTTATGACGATATCATCAACCTGCCGCACCCTACCTCAGCCAAGCATCCAAGGATGCCGCTCTCGGACCGTGCGGCCCAGTTTGCGCCCTTTGCGGCCCTGTCCGGCCACAGCGCCGCCCTTGCGGAATCGGCACGGCTGACTGACCAGCGCATGGAACTGGACGAGGACGCCAGGGCTGCCTTGGACTTAAAACAGCAACTGCTGTTGGAGCGGATCAAAGAGCGGCCGGAAATCACGGTGACCTGGTTCCAGCCTGACGCGAAGAAAGACGGCGGCCGGTATATCGTATCAACCGGGAGGCTGAAAAGAATCCATGAGGCGGATCAGGTACTGATTCTGGCTGATGGCTTAAGGATACCGATAGGCGACATCGTCGAACTGGAAAGCGAGTGCATTCGTGGGCTTCTTTAATCTACCATGAGTGTGTAACCCCTTATAACCCCTTGAATATTTTGGGGTTATAGGGTATAATAAAATACAGCAGAATGGAGGTGCGACATGGATGATTTGAAACGACAGGAAAAGATTCAGGAATTGGAAAGGCAGATCGCCGGCCTGCCGATTGGTTACATCTCAAAGAAGACGATCAACGGCAAAGTCCGATACTACCATCAGTGGACAGAGAACAGAAAAAAGCACAGCCAATATCTTCGAGATGGAGAGATGGAGGTATTGCAGGAACAAATTGATCGGCGCAAGTCCCTTCAAGCTCAACTGAAGGAACTGCAATCCGGCATGCCGAAAGCGCGCCAGCCCAAGTTGGATTTTGAAACCAGCGTGATTGCCGGCAGGGGTCTGGAGGCCATGTCGCGGGGCGTAAAGGATTGGGGACTTCGTGATTGCTTTGAGCAAATGGAGGAGTACCTCTACAGCAAGGAGAGCGACCGCGTCTGTTTGATCTTCGGGCTGCGCCGAACCGGAAAGACGACCATGCTCCGCCAGGCCATTGGCAGAATGGCAAAGGAGGACTTGAGCCGTACCGCATACATCAAAGCCCGCAGGACTGACAACATGGCGATGATGAACCAGGATCTCAAAAAGTTGTTTAACGCAGGATTCCGATATGTGTTCATTGACGAGGTCACGCTGATGGAAGACTTTATTGACTCGGCTGCCCTCTTTTCCGATGTGTTCGCCACCATGGGAATGAAGATCGTCCTGTCCGGTACCGACTCCCTGGGCTTCTGGCTGGCGATGGATGAAGAATTGTACGACCGGGCCAAGCCCATCCACACGACCTTCATCCCATACCGGGAGTATAGCCGTCTGCTCGGGATCGACAGCATTGATGAGTACATCCGATATGGCGGCACGCTCCGCGCCGGAGAGTTGGCCTTTGACGATGAAGATGTGAATGCTCAGGATGCATCCTTCCGGGATGACGAGTCCACCCGAAGATACATCGACACGGCAATCTGCAAGAACATCCAGCACTCCCTGGCCTGCTACGAGTCGGGCGGGCATTTCCGTCACCTGTACTCTCTGTATGAAGCTGGAGAGCTGACCAGCGCCATCAACCGGATCATAGAGGATATGAACCACCGATTCCTGATCTCAGTGCTGACCGATGATTTTCTTTCCCATGACCTGCGGCTCACTGCCGCAAATCTGCGGAAAGAGCGTGACCCCGAAAAGCGCACAGAGGCACTGGATGCCATTGATACAGAGGCGGTCACCCGGCGTTTGATGGAACTGCTGGATATCCGGAACAAGGAGGAGCAGTCCATCGGTATCACAACTGCTCACATCATAGAGATTAAGCAATATCTTGCCGCATTGGAGTTGATTGTGGATTGTCCCATTGAAGCGGCGGACCCCGGAACCGAACCAGTGGAACATATTCTCTTCACACAGCCTGGAATGCGATATTGTCAGGCTCAGGCCCTTGTCCATTCCTTGTTGAAGGATGAGCAGTTCTCAGCGCTCAGCGAATATGACAAAACGCAGATCACGGGCCGCATCCTTGAAGAAGTCCGCGGCCGGATGATGGAAGATATTGTGCTGCTGGAAACCATGAAGGCGGCCGACAAGGATCACCGTGTTTTCAAACTGCAGTTTGAGGCTGGCGAGTTTGACATGGTCATTTATGACCAGAAAGAAAACTGCTGTGAGATCTTTGAAATCAAACACAGCAGCAAGCAGGTTCCCCTTCAATACCGGCACCTCGTCGATGAGGATAAATGCCGGAGGACAGAACGGCGATTTGGCCCCATCCAGGGACGCTATATCCTGTACCGTGGTGAAGATGTGCAGATGGAAAATGGGGTTCAATACTGGAATGTAGAGAATTATCTGAAAACTCTGCCGACATTGGATATCATCCATACACAGGAAACTGGTATCCAATCAGCTGGGCCAGTTCTGTAAAAGAAATATAATCCTGCTCCTGGTTGTAGCGAATCCGCCACAATCAGGAGCAAATTAATATCTGCGAGAGGAGAGTAACGATATGATGCCTGAATCAAAGAAACCACAGGTTGCCGTATATTACAACACAGGCCTTGGATCAATGGAGGATAACCGGGTTCTGCTGGATGAGTATGTCCAGAAAGAAGGCATTGTTCCCGAGCACAGCTATTATGTAGACGATGGCTCTCCCCAGCCTTCCAATTCGGTAATGGAAAGGTTCCTGCGGGATGCTGCTCTTGGACACTTTGATACCCTGCTTGTTAAGAGTTTTGACCAACTGCCTCCGCTTGATGAAACAAGACTTCCGCGGCTCCGCATCATCTCATTGGAAGAACAGGAAATACGCGAGCTCGGGATTTTAGATCAACCTCTGCCGACAGAAGATGTTGAGCCTGCCATCAGTAAAGCAGCAATCTATTGCCGGCGAGGTCATGAGCATGAGGATGATCCGCATTTCAATACGATAGAAACACAGTCTGTGTGACTACACACCCATCAGGGCCAATCTTTGGTTCTGGTGGGTGTTTTTTTGATAACCCATTGGTACGAATATACTTCAACTGCCAGGGCTGTCCATCGGCTCTGGTGGGCGGCCTCAATACAAGGAGGAACGCTATGAAGAAAATATTCAAAATCGACGAAGAGACGCCCGAAATACACATCACAGTTCAAGGCTATAAAGTCACTCTCTGCTTTGCAGAAAATCCGAATCCCGAAGCTGCCGCATTAGTAAAGCAGACGCTCCTGAGCGCCTATGCAATGCCCCGGAAATAGAACGACTTGCTGAAGGTTTTGCATTCAGAAAATTTGATGAAGGGATGGTCAGTAAAATGGCTGAAAGAGTCTATTGCTTATACAGAGGTAAGGATCAGGAAAGCATTCTCATGCAGAAGAACGCCTGCCACGATTTTGCAGAGAAAAAAGGCTGGAACATTGTTGGCGAGGAGCAGGAGATCGGCGTGTCCGGCTATAAAGTCAGCGCTGATGACCGTGTTAAGTTACAGCGCATTAGAAAGGCTGCTGAGCAGGGTGAGTTTGATATCCTGCTGGTCTTTATGTATGACCGGCTGGGACGCAATCTCAACGAAACCCCATTCATCGCAGAGTGGTTTATCAAGAAGGGCATCCATGTTTGGAGCGTCTATGAGGGAGAGATCATAGACGGCGTTGACGCAGAACGCATGCTTGACTACATTCGCTTTTGGCAGACTGATGAGGCCCAAAAACTTTGAGCAAAGTACAGGATAACCCAACACACCAGCCCATTTACTGCAGATTTACCTCCAAAAAGATTATCAATTCCCCTGGCTATTCTGGCCGTAGTGTGAGATAATGGGTATGGCGAAAGCCGGGAACCTTGATAATCGAATAGAATGAATTGGGTGTCCGCCCTCTCACACAAAAAACATGAGAGGACGGATATCAATGGCTGAAAGAGTTTATTGTTTATACAGAGTTTCCACCAACAAGCAGGTCGATCACGATGAAAACAACCAGGCAGACATCCCTATGCAGAGAAAAGCCTGCCATGAGTTCGCGGCCAAAATGGGCTGGGTCATCGTGGGCGAGGAGCAGGAAACTGGCGTGTCCGGCTATAAAGTCAGCGCCGATGACCGTGATAAACTGCAGCTCATCAAGAAGTATGCAGAGCAGGGCAAGTTCGATATTCTGCTTGTATTCATGTTCGACCGACTGGGCCGCAAGTCAGATGAAACACCCTTCGTTGTGGAGTGGTTTACTAAAAAGGGCGTCCGCGTCTGGAGCGTACAGGAAGGAGAGCAGCGGTTTGAGTCCCACACGGACCGCCTGACCAACTACATCCGTTTCTGGCAGGCCGATGGAGAGAGCCAGAAAACTTCGATGCGCACCAAAACGGCCCTTGGCCAGATGGTAGAGGAAGGACGGTTTCGTGGCGGAAACGCACCATACGGGTACCGGCTGGAAAAGAGCGGCATCCTCAACAAGCGCAAACATGAGGTGTACATGCTGGTCATTGATGAGGACGAGGCCAGAGTCGTCCGGATGATGTTTGACCTCTGCATTTCGTCCGGTTACGGCAGATGGCGCCTTGCCAACTTCCTCAACGACCACGGGATCAAAAACCGGAAGGGACAAAACTGGCACGACGCAAGTGTGGGGGGCATCCTGCACAACCCGCTCTACAAGGGAATCCTTCGGAGCGGAGAAACCTATGCCGGTCCCTTTGAGGCCCTCCAGATCATCGCCCCAGACCAATTCGACCTGGCGCAGAAACTAATGCTGGAGCGGACTAATGAGCGGAAAGAGCGGCGTACAGTACCGCTGAATACCACAGGCCAATCCCTGCTTTCCGGAAACATCTTCTGCGGACACTGCGGAGGCCGG
>ERZ779850.3173-NODE-3173-length-11985-cov-2.729505_pt1 | contig 11985 bp, 7 predicted proteins | sample MGYA00511249_ERZ779850 | MGnify/ENA primary metagenome ERZ779850 (study PRJEB29588, sample SAMEA2162475) | human gut metagenome | biome: human gut; feature: human-associated habitat; material: faeces | place: Denmark | collected 2008/2010 ...
AATACAAATGAGGTTCAACTTTCTGACTTAGCATTGGAAAATGTCGAGGCTTTAGCTTGGGATGAGAATAAATCAAACTATCATTTGTTTCCATGTCCATCAAGTTCCGGAAATGAATGCCGTTTTAAAGACAGTGAACGTCCTGAATGTTATGGCCCAACGTATTGTAGATAACCATGTACAAATTACTATTTCATTATTTATGCATAATTTGCATTAGTATATCTTGCTCTCAGAGAAGAGAAAATATAAAGACCGTTGATAATGAATTAGTTGAAATACAGAAGGAGGAACTTTTTTTCCCTCCTTCTGACGTATTACAACTAAAGTCCTATTATTTGTCTTCTTCGGTACAAGTAGGTGCTAAACATATATTGATTGGATATAACCATAAGGAACATGCTTTGGATTGTATCGATCTTCTGGAGAAAAAAATCATTCAAATTCCGTTACAAACAAGTGGTCCTAACGCCATAACTCGTTTAACTGGAATTTTTGCATATCAAAAAGACTCCATTTGGGTTGCTGATGAATCGGAATCCGTATTCCTGATTGATCCGAAAGGGAATGTGTTGAAACGTATTCAAATCCGTAATTCTTTGCAAGAAGACGAGGAATTGATCATAAATACGAATCATGCTATGTCTACAATTCGTTTGTATTACAATGCCCTGCACCAGTCGCTGCTATGCACGGTAAAAGATAGGTCTGTTTCGCCACCCCGATTCAAAGTAAAAGAAATTTTCCTCGAAGAAAACCAAAAGGTAAAAACTTTCAATTTATCTCCATCTATTGCGGAACCAGACATAAGCAAAGGGTATGCGAACATGAGTGAACCGAATGTCAACTTTCGGGATGATTACATTTTATATAATTATCCGATAGAATCACATCTCTACAAGATCGATTTGAACACAGGATCTGGAAAAATGTACAAAGCTGATAGCGATTACACTTCCAATAAAGCTCAAAAGTGTAAATCCAAAACAGATTATACAGAATGGCAAAGACACGGATTTGAAAATCCTCATTTTTTTGATATCATGTATCTTCCGACATGTGATATGTATGCCCGTTTGCATGTGGATGCCATTGATTTCGGTAAAAACGAAAACCTGGAATTATTATCCAGAGAACGGGATTTTTATTTATGTCTGTTTGATAATGAGCTTAATAAAATAAAAGAAATCAAACTGCCCATAAACACATTCAATCCTTATACAGGCTGGGGTCAGATTCATGATGGAATCCTTTTTTTTGTAGATAAAATTACAGATCAAGAGATTTCCGAAGATTTAGAAGTGCATATCTTTCATCCTGTCATGATAAAGAATGATTGAAATATAGTTTCTCCCCTAAAACAATGAATATGAGATTGCAATATAAAACAACTACAAAATATCTGTTTTTTTCGTTGCCTTTCTACTTGATGCTTTTTGCTTGCGGCTTACAAATAACCGATGTGGAATACGCTCTGCGGGAAGCCGGAGAAAACAGAGGGGAGCTTGAAGCGGTTTTGTCGCACTACGCAAAACTGGATGATCGGCAGAAACTGGAAGCAGCCCAATACCTGATTCGATACATGCCTTACCATACTTCTTATGATAAAGGCATTGAGGACTATTATCACGCCATTGATTCTGTCGTTGCTTTATCAGAAGACAAACTTGAACAAGAAAAACATATCGAATCGCTTCGTCTTAGATTTGAAAGTAAATATAAACAGAAACGGGATATAGAGGTTATCACTTCGGAGTTTCTTATTCAGTCAATCGATGAAGCTTTCAAACAATGGAGAGAATGCGAATGGGCCGAACATCTGGATTTCGAACAATTTTGTGAATATCTATTACCTTATAAATGTTTTGAAGGGCAGCCGCTTACCGAATGGAGGAATGCCTATTACGATATTTGTAAAGGAGATATTGATCTGGCATATTTGTGTGACGAGTATAAACGAAATCCAATTTTTGCAGCAACAGAAGTGAATAACCAAATGAAAAACACACCTCAAAGTTTTGGATTATTAAAGACACTTCCGATTTATGATCCTGATATCATACTGAAACTTCCTTTTTCTAATTGTGCCACGTATTGTTTAGGGGCTGTCTTAATCATGCGTAGTAAAGGAATTCCTGTCGCTTATGATTTTACGCCCAATTGGTCTACAGGTAATAATGGACATTCTTGGAATACAGTTTATACGACGCGTTTTGGAAACTTGGAGTTTGCGCCCCATACGACAGATCCGGGCACAGTTCATTATCCATATTTGAAAGTCCCTAAGATTTTCCGCAATGTGTACAAACCCAATGAAGAGTATCTGAAAATCGCAACTGAGAAATATATCCCACCCAAACTCAGGAATATGTTTATACGAGATGTTACCGCTGAATATATGCCTACGATTGACATACGTATTTCGTTGCAGGAATCATTGAAGAGTGGACAATCTCCATTTATAGCCATCTATGATGGAAATAATTGGACTCCTGTCTATTGGGGAAAAATAGCTGGTAGTCATGTGGTTTTCGAAAGAATGGGACTGAATACCTGTTATATCGCCTTGGCGTATGACTCTAATGGCAATGCTATTCCGATCAGCAAACCGTTTTTGGCTTCTGCTTCGAAGCATATCCAATTTATAGAACCAGACACTTCAGCTTTTCGTACGATCAGATTGAATCGAAAATATCCTTTGGGAGACAATGTATTTTCTATTAGAAAAAAAATAACAGGAGGTATTATCGAAACTTCTGAAAACAGGGAATTTGATCATACAAAGAAAATAGCGGAATTACCTCAAGGGAATTTAACAAATGGCACAGTGTTTCTTGATAAAAATGCCGAATATCGATATTGGCGTTTTACATCTTCTGATACAAGTCAGTGTGACATGGCTGAAATTTATTTCTATGATGAACATGATTCGATCATTCAAGGCAACATTATCAAATGTACAAATTCGATTTTTGATAAAAGCAACAACGCAGCTAATATAGCAGATGGTGATCAATTGACAAATTTCAGTGCCAAAGGAGAAGATTGGGTCGGTTTTGATTTTTGCCGGCCAGTAAATATATCCAAAATTTCGTATATTCGTCGTTGTGATGGAAATTCTATTCAGCCAGGATTGGAGTATTCTTTATATTATTGGGATAATAATAATTGGCAACTTATCAATACCAAAATAGCGAATGATGTTTTTATCGAATTTGAAAATGTGCCTCAAAAAGCCCTTTTGGCCATTAAATGCTCGCAGGGAAAGCAACAAAGAATATTCGTTTGTGATGAAGATAATAAAATTGACTGGTATTGATTGTAGCAACCTGAATATAAAATGATATATTTTTTAATCTAAAAGATAGATTGTGAAACGATGGATTAACATATTATTGAATCTATTTCTCGCTTTGGTGGTTCTGATCGCCTTTTGGCTCTTCTCTCAAGTCTTCCTCCTCGCCTCCTTCCGCATCCCCAGCGACTCGATGGAGCCGGAACTGGTCGAAGGGGATTTCGTGGCGGTCTGGAAACCGACGCTCGGCGCACGGCTGTTCGACCTCAACGCGACGCTGCGGCTGGAACAGACCGAGATACACCGCACACCGGGATTTCGGAAAACAAAGCGGGGCGACGTGCTGGTCTTCAACTTCCCGCATCCCAACGGCTGGGACAAGATCGAGATGCATATCCTGAAATACTACATCAAACGGTGTATCGGATTGCCGGGCGACACGCTTTCCATCCGGAACGGAAGGTTCCGGATAAACGGCACGAACGAACCGCTCGGAAACATGGATTCGCAGGAACGCATCGGGCGGACGTTGCCGGGAGAGTTTCCGGACGGTGTCTATAAGGCATTCCCGTTCGACTCCGTCATCAGTTGGAACATCCGGAATTTCGGACCGCTCTATGTCCCGAAAGCCGGTGACAAGGTCGAAATGAACCGGGAAAATTATCTGTTATACCGCAAGCTGATCGCATGGGAACAAAAAGCGGAAATCAACTATAATGATTCAACCGTTTTCCTGAACGGCGAACCGATACGGGAATACCGCTTCTTGAAAAACTATTATTTCATGGCGGGTGACAAAGGCCTGAACTCGCAGGACTCGCGCTATTGGGGCTTGTTGCCGGAAGAATATATCGTCGGCAAGGCGGCATTTGTCTGGAAATCGGTCGATCCGTACACCGGCAAGCTCCGCTGGGATCGGTTCATGAAGAAAATCGAATAAAAAACGGATAAGCATGGAAATAAAATACACCGGCATGGAACTCAAATTGCATAGGCATGGAATCCGGACTGCACTGGCATCCGTTTTCGGGGCGATGCTGATCGCCACGCCGCTCGTCGGCGACAGCGCATTGGCGAACGGCATTGTGATGGGAAAAGTTTTCTGGTTCCACCTGTCGATGGCGCTGATGGCGATCGGGACGGTTGTGACGGCATGGCTTGGCGGGAGGAAAAGCATCCCGTTTGCATTGCCGGACGGATTGTTGCTCCTCTTTGCCGGGATCACGCTCGCGACATACGACTGGCAGCTCGATCCCGAACCCGAAAAACTGCTTTTCGGCGGGCAGTTGGTCGTGTTGTGGTTTCTGTTGCGCTATTTTCTTACAGAGGCTCCTTGCCTGAAGTTCTTTTTCTTATTTGTGCTGATGCTCACCGGACTGGTCGAAGCCGTCTGGGGAATGCAGCAATTGCATGGCTATGCCTATTCCAACCATTCGCTTTTCCGGCTGACGGGTTCTTTCTTTAATCCGGGGCCTTACTGCGGGTACTTAGCGGTCGTGCTGCCGGTTTGCCTGTGGACGGCGTTGCGGTTTCAAAAGGGGATGCATTATTTCGGCTGGGTATGCGCCGGAGCTATCCTGATTGTCCTGCCTGCCGGAATGAGTCGGTCGGCGTGGATGGCGGCGGTCGTGGCTTGCGGATGGGTGTACTGGACGGAACGGATCGGATGGGAGAAGACGAAAGCTGTATGTCGAAGGTATAAGAATGCTACAATTCCTTTTATTGCAATTGTGGCGATATTGGTGGGATGTACCATTGCCGGGGTTTACGGGATGAAACAAGATTCGGCGGACGGGCGATTGCTGATGTGGAAAGGGACGGTGAAAGCGATGGCCGGACAGCCGCTTGCAGGAACGGGGTTAGGCGGATTCCCGGCGGCATACGCGGAGGCGCAAGGCGGGTATTTCGCAACAGGGAACGCAACAGACCGGGAGAAACGGGTGGCGGGATGTCCCGAATATGCGTTCAACGAATACCTGCAGATCGGGCTGGAACAGGGGGTCGGAGGGTTGATCGTGTTCGTGGCGTGGCTGGGGAACATGGCGTACTATGGAATCCGGAACAGGCAGCAGGGAACGGCCGGTGGCGTGTTGGCGTTAGCGGTGTTCGCGGTGTCGTCCTATCCGTTGCAGTTGCCGTCGTTTTGGGTGGCGTTGGTGTTTTTGGGGGCGATATGCGTGACGGAAGATGGGACGCGGACAAGATCATCTGCCCTATCCGTATCACCGGTGTGCCATATTACGATGATAAGTCTGTTGTCGCTTGCCTCCGTCTGTCTGTTCATCTTGCAGAAAGGGCAATATGAGGCATATAAACGATGGGGACGGATGCAGATGATCTACAACAACAAGGCGTATGAATCGGTTGCGGAAGATTATCACGGTTTGCATGACAAGCTGAAGCATAAACCTGAATTCTTGTTCGAAGAGGCGCAATGCCTCAGCAAGACGGGACAACACGCCGAAGCGATACGGGTGCTGGAACGGGCGAAGCGGCTGAGCGGAGACCCGATGATCCGGTACATGATCGCCAAAAACCGGCAGATGCTCGGAGATTACCGGGAGGCGGAAGAAGAATTGCTTCAGGCTATCGGGATACTGCCGGAGAGATTGTATCCATATTATTTGTTAGCCAAGCTATATGCAGAGCCGGAGTTCTACCAGGTGGATAAATTGCGGGCTGCCGCCAGTGTCGTGCTGGCCAAAAAGCCGAAGGTGGAAAGTACGGCAATCCGGGAAATGCGGGAAGAAGTAAAAAAGATAATAGAAAAAAAGTAATTACGAAAGGATCGTAACTAAAATATGTTTGTATATTTGCGAAACAACTTTGATAAAAACAATAAAATATGAAATACTACAAATTGTTTGCTATACTGATTCTGGCCGGGATGATGGCTTGCTCCGGTGAAAAGAAAGAGAAAGGTTCCGAAGAAAGCGTAGAAACCGTTCTGCCGGATGAGACAAACGAGGTGACGGTGATGAAGTTGAATACTACTGATTTCAACCACGAACTGATCAGTAACGGCAAACTGTCAGCCCGAAACTTTGTCGACCTAAAATTCGAATCGGCAGAACCGATCGCCAAGATATATGTGAAGAACGGCGATCGCGTGACGAAAGGGCAAAAGCTCGCAGAACTCTCAACCTTCCGCCTTGCCAACAAGACAGCGCAAGCCAAAGATGCACTCGAACGCGCCAAACTGGAACTGCAAGACGTACTGATCGGACAGGGCTACAAACTGGAAGATTCTACAAAAGTACCGCCCGCAACCATGCAGTTAGTCAAGGTAAAAAGCGGGTATGACCAGGCACTGATCTCTTGGCAGCTTGCCAAATACGAACAACGAAACGCAGTCCTGACCGCCCCTTTCGACGGTGTCGTCGCTAACCTGTTCGCCAAACAGTTCAATACGGCTTCTACCTCCGATGTTTTCTGTTCCATTATCGATACCCGCACATTGGAAGCCGCTTTCACAGTTTTGGAAAGCGAACTGCCGCTTATCAAAACAGGCGATCGTGTAGAGGTAGCTCCTTTTGCCTTGTCCGATGTCACGGCTGACGGCCGTATATCCGAAATAAACCCGCTGGTAGACAAAGACGGGATGGTACAGGTGAAAGCTGCTGTAAACGATAAAGGTAAGTTGTTCGAAGGGATGAATGTACGAGTAAGTATCCATCGTTCGCTGGGTAAACAGTTGGTCGTTCCCAAAAGCGCTGTCGTACTCCGTTCCGGCAAACAGGTTGTATTCACATTAACGGAAGACAAAGCATACTGGAACTATGTACATACAGGTTTGGAAAATGCCGACAGCTATACGATCATTGACGGACTGAAAGAAGGGGATATCGTGATTACAAGCGGTAACATTAACCTGGCTCACGAAGCACCGGTCAAAGTAATTGACAATTGAAAATGGACAATTGACAATTCAGAAATCATAATTTATAAATCATAAATCATAGTTCTAATACATGATAAAGTTTCTACTACAACGCCCTATCGCGGTATTGATGGCTTTTACGGCTTGCTTTATCGTGGGACTGGTTACTTACTTCACCATTCCGGTGTCGTTGCTGCCTGATATTGCAATTCCGGAGATCACCGTACAGGTATCCGGCCAGAACACTTCGGCACGCGAATTGGAAAACACAGTAGTAAAAACCATCCGCCAGCAATTAATGCAGGTTGCCAGTTTACGCGACATCCACAGTGAAACACGCGACGGTGCTGCCATCATACGTCTAAACTTCGATTTCGGAACAAATACGGATCTGGCTTTTATCGAAGTCAACGAAAAGATAGACGCAGCTATGAACTACCTGCCACGTGAAGTAGAACGTCCACGGGTAATCAAAGCCAGTGCCACTGATATTCCCGTATTCTGCTTGAATCTGACATTGAAAAGCGACAGCGCTTACAGTGAAATAAACGAAGGATCGTTCCTCGACCTTTGCCAGTTTGCCGAAACGGTGATCAAACGTCGTATCGAACAGTTGCCCGAAGTGGCAATGGTAGATGTGACCGGAATTCTGAAACGGCAGTTACAGATTGTTCCGGACATGAAGTTGCTGAAAATGTCGGAGATCACACTTGACGATCTGGAGGCCGCACTGACATCTAACAATATAGAACCGGGTAGCATGACCGTACGTGACGGCTATTACGAGTACAATATCAAGTTCTCGACACTGCTGCGCACACCGGAAGATGTCGAGAATATTTATATCAGGAAAAATAACCATATTTTTCAACTGAAAGATTTGGCACGCATCTCCGTCGTGCCGGAGAAAGAGACCGGAGCTTCCCTTTCCAACGGGAAACGGGCGGTAACGCTGGCTGTAATCAAGCAGGCGGATGAAAATATGGATAACATGAAAGAGGCATTGGCAGAAGTGACGGATTACTTTGCTTCCGTCTATCCGGATATCGATTTCAGTGTCAGCCGCAACCAGACGGAATTGCTGGATTATACCATCTCGAACCTGAAACAAAACCTGTCGTTGGGTTTCCTTTTCATCTGTATCGTCGCCATCCTTTTCTTAGGGGATATCAAGAGCCCGGCAGTAATCGGGTTAAGTATGGTGGTGAGCCTGATCATCAGTTTCCTTTTTTTCTACCTCTGCAAGATGTCGCTGAATATCATCTCCATCTCCGGGTTGATCCTGGCTTTGGGTATGATGATCGACAGTTCGATCATCGTAACGGAAAACATTACCCAATACAGGACACGAGGAGACTCGCTGGAAGAGGCTTGCAATAAAGGGACGACCGAAGTAATTACTCCGATGCTGAGTTCCACTTTTACGACAATTGCCGTCTTCGTTCCGCTTGTGTTCATGAGCGGAATAGCAGGAGCGATCTTCTTCGACCAAGCCTTTGCCGTCACCGTCGGTCTGATGGTTTCCTATTTCACGGGAATCATGCTGCTGCCGGTACTCTACAAACTGGTATACAGTATTCCGGACATCAAACATAAGGATTTCAATATGCGAATCAACAATCTGGTAAAAGAGCATACATTGGACCGCTTCTATGATACCGGAGTGGATTTTGTGTTCCGTCACAAAACGGCAAGCCTGATTTTCATTGCCATTACGCTCCCGCTTTGCGCCTTTCTGTTCTACGAAATACCGAAAAGCCGTATGCCGGAGATAGACCAGAACGAACTGATCGCTCATGTGGAATGGAACGAAAACATCCATATCGATGAAAACCAGAGCCGTGTCAGCCAGTTATTCGCCTCTATCGACAATCAGGTACAAGAACACACGGCCTATGTCGGGCAGCAGCAATTCCTGTTGAACCGGGATCGCGAGATGTCGGTTTCTGAAAGCGAGTTATATTTTAAGACGGAGAAACCAACCGGAATCTCTCCTTTGCAAAAATCGGTGGAAAAATGGATCAAAACGCATTACCCGATGGCAGTGATATCCTTCTCGCCTCCCGAAACAGTATTTGAAAAGCTGTTTGTGACAGGTGAAGACGACATTGTCGCCGAATTGCACACCCGCAATAAATCTGAAGCACCGGAAGCCTCCGTCTTGAATAAAATAGAACAGCAAATCGAGGCGAAAACAGGACATACTCCTGTCGGTATCACCTTCGACAACCAGTTAAATATCACGATAGACAGACAGAAACTTCTGCTTTATAACGTCGACTACAACGAAGTGTACCGGTTGCTGAAAACGGCATTCAAAGAGAATGAAGTAGCAACGCTCCGCTCCTACCAACAATATCTGCCAATCGCATTGGCCGGAGAGGAACAAACGGTAAATGAGGTCTTGCAGAAAACATTGGTAAACACTGTTCCTGATACGGAAGGCAACGTACGATATATCCCGCTGCAATCGCTGGTGCGTGTCACTCCGGGAGAGGACTTGAAAACGATCACGGCAGGAAAGAACGGAGAATACATTCCATTCAGTTTCTATGATATAGACAATGCCGAACAGTTGATGGAAAATGTAAAAAAAGAAATCGATACAGACTGGGATATCGATTTTTCAGGAAGTTTCTTTTCCAACCGGCAGATGCTGAACGAGCTGGTCGTGATTTTGTTCATTTCGATCCTACTGATGTATTTCATCCTGGCAGCCCAGTTCGAAAGTTTCCTGCAGCCGCTCATCGTGCTGCTTGAAATTCCGATCGATGTGGCAGCCTCCTTGCTGGTGCTCTGGATATGCGGCCATACCATGAACCTGATGAGTGCCATCGGTATCGTCGTGACCTGCGGTATCATCATCAACGACTCCATCCTGAAACTGGATGCTATCAACGAACTCCGCAAAGAAGGGGTTCCTCTTATGGAAGCCATACATGAAGCCGGACGGCGGCGCCTGCGCCCTATCATCATGACATCATTAACGACAATATTCGGAATGGTTCCGCTGCTTTTCACATTCGATATGGGCAGCGAACTGCAAAAGCCGCTCTCCATCGCCATGATCTCGGCCATGCTGATCGGTACGGCAGTCAGCCTTTTTGTCATACCACTGATATACTGGTTCATTTATCGCAAACATGAGGTTGGTAATTTGAATGTTGAAAATTGAAAATTGGAAGTTATGGACAGGAAATTCATTTATAGATATGTCATCACGTTGTTGATGCTTGCATGCGTGTTCGGAGGAAAAGCGCAGCTCACACTGACGCTGGAACGAACTATCACACTGGCGGCCGACAGTTCGCTGGACGCTTTCCGATACAAGAATATGTATCTGGCCGGCTACTGGGAATACCGGACTTACAAGGCCGGCCGTCTGCCAAGCCTTACCCTAAATCTGACGCCGGCACAATACCGCCGTTATTTTACCCAACGATATGACTCGGAGGCTGATATCGACGTATATAGAAAACAACAATCGTTTTATGCGGGCGGGCAATTGGAGATCGAACAGAATTTCGACCTCTTAGGCGGTACATTCTATTTGGATACAGACTTGGATTATATGCGCTATTTCGGCGACCAAACTTATAACCAGTTCTCATCGGTTCCGATCCGCCTCGGCTACCAGCAAGACTTATTGGGGTATAACGCTTTTAAATGGGAACGGAAAATCGAACCGTTGAAATACGAGAAGGTCAAGAAAGAACTATTATATAATGTAGAGCAAATGAGCGAGCAAGCAACGACCTATTTCTTCGCTCTGGCAATGGCACAGGTGGAATATGATCTGGCCAAGGAAAATGTCGCCACGACCGACACACTGTACCGGACAGGGCAGGAACGGCATAAGATAGCTTCTATCAGCCAAGCGGATTTGCTGACACTGAAATTGGATGCCGTAAACGCACGCAACACGTTGAAAAATGCGGAAATCGCCCTGAAACGTGCCATGTTCAGCCTCGCCTCTTACTTGAACTTCGACAAGAATACAGAAATACGCCTGCGCCTCCCAAGCCGCCCGCGCAATATGGAAATCTCGGTCGACAAAGCACTCGAATTGGCACGTGCAAATAACCCGACCTTTCTGGAGTTGCGCCAGCAAATATTAGAAGCCCAGCAGCAGGTAGACAAAACCAAGAAAGAAGCGATGTTCAACGCCCAGATCAATGCCAGCGTCGGATTCAACCAAGTGTCCAAGAACATACAGGACGCCTACAAAAATCTGCAACAGCAGGAAATCGTCTCTTTGTCTGTTTCGATCCCGTTGGTAGACTGGGGCGTACGAAAAGGGAAGCATAATATTGCCAAGAACAACCTGCTTGTCACCGAAACATCCGCCAAACAAAAAGAATTGACAGTAGAAGAAGACGTGATTATGACAGTCGGCGACTTCAATATCCAGCAAGCCCTGATTGGGAGTGCCGAAGAAGCGGTAGACCTGGCAGAAACAGCCTACAGCGAAACCAAGCAACGCTTCATGATCGGAAAAGCGGATATCAACAGTCTTACTCTGTCGCTGAACCGCCAACAGGAAGCGCAGCGGAACTATATTTCGGCTTTACAGAACTACTGGCTGAGCTATTATAAGATCCGAAAACTGACGTTGCACGATTTCGAAACGGGAGTTTCCCTTTCGAACGAGTTCGAATATAAATACGGATTGTAACAAAAAATGAATAATGAGTGCATCTCCTAAAATATCCTCTTTCACCATCATCGTCACCTTCCTTTGCGTGGCGCTGGCGGGGATTGCCTTTATACCGCTGCTGCCGATCAAGCTGTCGCCGGCACGCACGCTGCC
>ERZ779850.3180-NODE-3180-length-11959-cov-2.184644_pt1 | contig 11959 bp, 7 predicted proteins | sample MGYA00511249_ERZ779850 | MGnify/ENA primary metagenome ERZ779850 (study PRJEB29588, sample SAMEA2162475) | human gut metagenome | biome: human gut; feature: human-associated habitat; material: faeces | place: Denmark | collected 2008/2010 ...
AGGATGGTATGTCGGTTGTGCATTGGTAGGTTCCATCGGGGGAGTTGCCTGCGCAGGAGTCCTTAGTGATAAAGCCGGCCGAAAGAATACCATGATCCTCTCGGCTATCCTGTTTTCCGCCTCTGCCATAGGATGCGCTTTATCAGCATCTTTTAACGAGTTGGTTGTATACCGTATCATCGGAGGAATCGGCATTGGGATCGTTTCCATTATTTCTCCGCTGTATATATCCGAAGTATCGATTGCCCAGTATCGTGGACGATTGGTATCGCTATATCAATTAGCTATCACTGTCGGCTTTTTAGGTGCATACCTGGCCAATTACCAATTGATGTTGGGGGCAGAATCCGCCGCCCAGTCCGGTTATCCATGGATCGTTAAGATATTCTCAGATGAAATATGGAGAGGTATGTTAGGGCTCGAAACTGTTCCGGCATTACTCTTCTTCCTGATCATTTTCTTTATTCCCGAAAGTCCGCGCTGGCTGGTTCTTCGAAATAAGGACGTCGTAGCCGGTCGCATTCTGCAACGAATTTATGGCAGCAAGAATGAATCCGAAATACAGATAAATGCCATCCGCCAGGTCATCGGTAAAGAATCGAAATCAGAATGGGCCATGCTATTACAACCCGGCATACTCAAAGCTGTAATGATCGGAGTAGCCATCGCCATTTTAGGACAATTCATGGGAGTGAACGCAGTACTTTATTACGGACCGTCCATTTTCGAAAAAAGCGGTTTATCCAACGGCGATTCCCTTTTTTATCAGGTATTGGTAGGAACGGTTAATATGCTCACCACTGTATTAGCTCTGGTAATCATTGATAAAGTAGGGCGAAAAAAGCTGGTATATTACGGTGTATCGGGCATGATACTCTCGCTGATACTCATCGCATTCTATTTTATCAAAGGGGCAGAATTAGGAATACCGAGTATTGCATTACTTGTCTTCTTCTTAAGTTATATTTTCTGCTGTGCCATATCGATATGCGCAGTCATCTGGGTACTCCTTTCCGAAATGTATCCGATCAAAGTCCGGGGCCTGGCTATGTCCATTGCCGGCTTCTCACTCTGGATCGGAACATACCTTATCGGACAATTAACCCCCTGGATGTTGCAGACAATCACTCCGGCCGGTACTTTCCTGATTTTCGCAGGTATGTGCATCCCCTACATGCTGATTATATGGAAACTGGTTCCGGAAACAACCGGAAAAAGCCTTGAAGAAATCGAGAAGAATTGGATCAAGTAATCATCGGTCAACGGATGAAAGGTATATCGATAAATTATTGTTCACGTATGTATTCAAGCTCTGCGACAATAGGAAGATGATCGGACAGCAGCGACTGAACAGCTTGAGTTCTTATCAGCCTCCACCCCTTTTTAGGACGGGCGTAGATGTAATCAAGCTTCACTTCCGGATTCCAGGCAGGAAAAGTCGGAGCCGAGTCAGTAGCGTCAAACCAATTACGGGTCATTATATTCTTTATGACCCCGGAGTTGGGTTCCGCATTAAAATCTCCACCGATAATCACAGGATAAGGGGAACTTTTAAAATGATCGGTAATGCATTCTGCCTGCAATTCACGAGTCTTTTCATCCGTTACATCCAAATGGGTGGCTGCAAAGCAGATGGTATCTTTTTTCCCTACTTCGAACAGAGCTTCAAGAAGGACACGGGGTTCAATCTCCGGACGAGGATTGGGTAAAGCTATTTTAGTAACGTTTATATAAGGATATTTGGAAAGTATTCCTATTCAATAATAACCATTACTGAAATGAATGGTTTTCCCGTAAAGACCGAACATATTGGTTTTTCCCGCCAATTCGGAAAGCATGTCTTTGCCGTTCTGATGGGGAGCAAGTGACCGCTGAGTATTTACATCTACCTCCTCAAGCGCCACAAAGTCAGGGTGAAAAGCTTTAATATGTTCAGCCAATTGATCGATAGTTGCAAGTTCTCCGAATCTCAAGTTATAAGTCATGACTTTAAGTCTTAATGTATCTTGAGCATTTAGGTCTAAAGTAAATAAGAGAATAAAAATAAGAAATAAGTTTTTCATGGTACAATCTGTTTAGGCAACAAATATATCATTTATATTTTTTTTCAGTGACAAATATTGCGGTTTATTAACAAGAAAGAAAATATGAGCGGATAAACAGGCAATCACACTTTATGACAACCGGCCATATTGAAGATTAATACAATTTTAAAACTGCCGAAAAGTAAAAGTTAAAAAGAAAGAGAGAGCAAACAAAATCCGTTAACCCACTTGACTGTAACCGAAATAAATGGTATATTTGAAATATACAAAAGCAGAGGATAACCACACATCAATTTTTTCATGAGTAAACTGTATAATATAAACTCCTTCATTTCCGGTGATATGAAAGCCTTTGAATCACTATATAAAGCTTATGCAGGAAAGGTTTTCAATTATATAAATTCTTTTATATATGATCCGGATTTGGCAAAAGACATTACCCAGAACACATTTCTTCAATTATGGGAAGTGCGGTCACAACTTGACCCGAACGGTAATATCGAAGGATACATATATTCCATTTCCCGGAATCTGCTGTTCCGCGAAATACGCCGTTTAAATATCCTTAGGAATTATACCGATCGAATAAAGGAAGAGATAAAAGAAGCAGAAGAACCACAAATAGAAGAAAATCTTTCACGTGACATGATAGAACAACAAATTCTCGCATTATTGGCAGAACTTCCGGAAGCACGCCGCAGGATATTCTTGATGAGATGGAGTAATGGATTGTCCAACAAGGAAATAGCACAGAAGTTATCTATTTCCGAGAAGACGGTCTCTACCCAAATACATCGTACCATCCATTTCTTAAAATCCAAAATAGGCCCTATATTTATGGTCTTTTTAATCATTACTTCAACTAAATTCTAAAATATTTCATTTTCTTGTAATCCTTTTATGGGTGCTGTGGATATATATTATAAATAACCACAGAAAATGAATATAGAACGCATAAAACATTTAGTCACCAATCTGCTCACAGGCTCTTCCTCTACATCGGAACGCACCGAACTTGCCAAGTGGATAAATTCGGAAGACGCCGAACGAGCCAGCAGGGAAGCATGGAAAAATGCCTCTGAGAAGATTGACGATTCTCTCGAAGACGAGATGTGGAATGAAATACGGTCGAAGATAGAAGAAGCAACGCCTCAACCGGCCCCAACACTTACTATCCGACACAGGTCTTATTCTATTTCGAGAATTGCCGCTTCAATTGCCGTTATTCTATGTTCAGCTTTTGCTTCCTATCTGCTATACGATCATTTCACAGGACACAAGGATAAGATAGAAAGCAATATCTATACTTTCGAAGTAGAACCGGGACAAAAAGGAAGCATGCGTCTGGCAGACGGTACCATAGTACACTTGAATTCCGCATCGAAAATATCATTTGCAGGTAATTACAATTCCGAAGAACGAGTAGTAACGCTCAATGGTGAAGCCTATTTCGAAGTCGCTAAAAATCCGGATAAAAGATTCGTCGTAACATGCAACGGAGTGGAGATAGAAGCCTTAGGCACTGAATTCAATGTGAAAGCATATCCGGCCGACAGTGTTATCACTACGACTCTTGCCAAAGGGAAAGTGAAAGTTTTCAATAATGAACAAAGCGTAACGCTGCTTCCCAACGGAGTTGCCACTTACCATATGAAACAACAGACCATCCAATCATCAACAGTAGATGACATATCGGTTGCCAACTATTGGAGAACAGGACAACTTGTTTTCGAAGCCGAACCCCTATCTTCCATCGCCCGGACGATGGAAAGAATGTACAATGTAAAAATCTGCATTGACGACACCAAATTAAAAAACATGAAATTCACGGGAACAATCCAGAACAACTCATTAAACAATGTCCTGTATATAATGAGCCTGAGTTACCCGCTTACATATACAATGACCGACTCTGTCATAACCGTATCATCTCATAAAAATAAAATAACAATTGTAGACCAGAAAAAATCAAATTAGAAACAACAAAAACCTATGAAGAACTATCATTTAAAGATGCTCATATCGTCATGTGTGCTTGGGCTGCTATTGACTATAGCCCACCCGGCAAACGCACAGCATTCGGTTAATATTACGAACAAGACGATCGCTCAGGCAATCAAAGTCATTGAAGGGAATACCGGTTACAAGTTCTTTTACGCAGAGAACCTACCGGATTTCAACAAGAAAGTAAATTTTAAAATAGACAACAAATCTATTGAAACGATTCTTACCAGTCTCCTCAAAGACACGGAGATTGCATATGTTATCAAAAGTCCGAAACAAATCATCCTGTCGAAAAAAACATCTCAAATATCCGATCCGAAAGCGACATCCGGAACTTTTACAATCAGAGGACAAGTGAAAGGAAGTGACGGAGAACCGTTGATAGGCGCCTCTATCATATCGACCAACAACATAGGAACCATTACAGACTTAGACGGTAACTATGAATTGCAACTAACCCAACCCACCACATTGACGTATACGTATATAGGCTATACGCCGATAAAGGTAAAGGTCAGCAAATCCGAAACAAAGAATATAACCTTGGAAAGTTCCGATGTCATTCTTGACGATGTAGTAGTAGTGGGTTACGGTACACAAAAAAAAATAAACCTTACAGGATCCGTACAGAGCATAAATAGTGAAGACATCCTCAGACGTAATGTATCCACCGGTTCCGCCGCTCTACAAGGTGTTATTCCGGGACTTACCGCGATTCAGTCGTCCGGACAGCCGGGAGCAGACAATGCCTCTATCAAGATCAGAGGATTAGGATCTCTCAATTCGGCAACCTCTCCATTGGTATTAATCGATGGAGTGGAGGGGGACATGAACCGTATCGACTTAAACTCTGTAGAATCGATCACAGTACTAAAGGATGCAGCTTCTGCCTCTATCTATGGTTCACGAGCTTCAAACGGAGTGATACTTATTACTACCAAACGAGGCTCTGAGGGAAAAGTGAAACTGACATTCAACGGTTATGCCGGATTCAATACACCAACAACCCTGCCTACTCCTACAAGTGCCATAGAATATATGCAGGCAGTAGACGTGGCACGTGCCAACGCAGACCAAGCTCCGTTATACACCCAAACCATCGACATATACCAAAACGGCGGAGTAGATAATATCAATTATTACGACACAGACTGGCGTAACGAGGTGATTAAAGAATCAGCATTGATTCAGAACTACTCGCTCAGCATCAGTGGAGGAAATGATATAACCAAACTTTTCGCCACAGCCGGTTACTATGCACAGGACGGATTGATTGATAATAACAAATTTACACGGACCTCCTTACGTGTCAACACCGATACAAAAGTAAACAAGTGGATGAAGCTCGGAGTAGACATAGGAATACGGCAGTCAACGGCAAAATCACCAGTAATGGATACTGCCGCCAACATTATCGGTAAAGCATTGACAATGACCCCTATCATGTCCGGTATCAACGCCGATGGCACATGGGGATACGGCATTAACGGTACTAATCCCATCGCTATGGTACGGAACGGATGTGTAACGAACAGCACCGCCCCCGAATATACGGCAAGAACCACTCTATCCATCGATCCTTTCGACGGATTCAACATCTTCGGAGCCTATACATGGAAACGTGCAGATGGCGAAACCAACGCTTTTGTAAAACCTTACCAAGTATATGAAAATGGTGTATCCAAAGGAGAATTCCCGACTACCGGTTCATCCAAATCGGAGCAAAGAACAAAAACCGTTACCAAACAGTACAACCTGCAAGGTACTTATGAGAAAAATTTCCATAAGAACTACCTAAAAGCATTAGTCGGATTTCAAAGTGAAGAATTAAATTACAGCTATCTGTTGGCCGGTCGTAAGAATTATTATTATGACGGATACGAAGAACTGGTAAACGGAGATATCAGCACAGCCTCCAATTCAAGTTCCAAATATGCATGGGCCATGTTATCGTATTTCTTTAGAATAAACTATGCCTATGACGACCGATATTTACTGGAAGTCAACGGCCGGTATGACGGTACTTCAAGATTCAAGAAAGGACATCGTTGGGGGTTCTTCCCTTCGGTATCTGCCGGATGGAGAATATCCGAAGAAAACTTTTTTGAATCGGCAAAGAGCGTAGTAAGCAATCTGAAAATAAGAGCCTCTTATGGCGAACTGGGCAACCAGGCTATCAGTGGTTATTATCCTTACGCTTCCTCCATAGGCAGTGCAACGAGCTACGGATACTGGTTCGACAAAGAGTTGGCGACAGGTGTTGCACAAATACAGTTGGCGAACGAAGCCATCACTTGGGAAAAGTCGAAACAAATTAATACAGGTCTCGATCTCGGCCTGTTTAATAACCGTTTCAACGCAACTTTCGATTATTACATAAAAGACATCACCGACATGCTTCAACAGTTTCCTGTTCCATTATTCGTCGGTATGACCGCTCCATGGGAGAATGCCGGTTCGATGCGCAACAAGGGCTGGGAACTCTCATTAACCTGGCAAGACCGGGTGGGCAACTTAAACTATTACATCAAAGGAAATCTTTCCGATGTAAAAAATGAAGTAACCGATTTATATGGAAAAGAATATGTAGGTACTACAACGATTACCCAAGAAGGCGAACAATACAACTCATGGTACGGATATGTGGCCGACGGTTATTTTCAAAGCCGGGAAGAAATCAACAATTCTCCCGTATACGGTGGTAATCCCGACAATGTAAAACCGGGATATATAAAATATAAAGATATCAGTGGCCCGGAAGGAGTACCCGATGGAAAGATAGACAGTTACGACCGTACAATACTCGGAAACCCCACTCCCCGATATGAATTCGGACTGACATTGGGTGGTGACTGGAAAGGACTCGATTTTTCCTTGTTCTTCCAAGGAGTAGGTAAAAGAGACGTATATTATTCCGGTGCCGGCGCACGTGCTTTATCGGGCAATTATACGATTTACAAATACCAGTTAGATTACTGGACCGAAGACAATCCAAACGCCAAATTCCCGATATTGCTCGAAGATCCCAACGGGACAAATCCCAATAATATGATATCGAGTTTCTGGGTAAAAAGCGGGGCTTATTGCCGTTTGAAAAACATAGTGATAGGATACACATTGCCACAAAGATGGACACAGAAAGCCACCCTATCCAAAGTTAGAATCTATGCAAGCGCACAAAACCTGTTTACGGTAAAGAATAACTTCTACGAAGGTTTCGACCCGGAAAACAGCATCGGATCAGGTGCAAGCTGCTATCCGCTAAACAAGACATTTATATTCGGACTCAATGTAGAATTTTAATTCACCAGAAAGATGAAAAAGACATTATTATATAACTTAACTGCCACAGTTCTTACCGTCATAGGACTTTCCTCATGTGCCGATTTCCTCGACAAGGAGAACCCTGCATACGATGCCGAAGGATTCTATGCCACCGAAGCGGGATTAAAAGAGGGCGTTACAGGAATTTATTCCCTTTTGTATTTCGACATGAACTGGTCGGTACCCGCATGTATCGTTCTTGATCATTACACTGCATACGGACTCGAGCAAGACGAAAACAACTCGATCGGAGCAGGAGGAACACTGAACCCCGATAATGGTAAAATTCAAGCCTTCTGGACCGGAGAATATGCGATAGCCGCCCGCGCTAACTCTGTAATTTACGGTGCCAAAAATGCCGTTGCAGGGATGAGTGATGCAGCCCGGCAATATTATGCCGAAGCGCGTGTACTCAGAGCATATGCCTATTACAACCTCGTATCGGCATTTGGCGACGTACCTTTCTTTACGGCTCCCGTTACCATAGACGAATACCAATTGGGCCGTACCCCCAAAGGAGACATTATCGATTTTCTGATCGAAGACCTTAATGACGCCGCCGACTATCTTCCTTGGACCGGGACTGAACGGGGACGCGTAGATAAAGCCGTAGCATATGGTCTGATAGCCCGCATCGGCCTGTTCGGCGGAAGTTTCAATGTCAACAATAAAGGCAGCGAATATTTCAGAACGGCTGCGGATGCCGCCGAAAAAGTGATTGGAAAACGCAAATTGGCTACCAACTTCTCCGACCTGTTCAACTTAACCGGTCAGGCCAAAAGCGATGTCCGAAATGAACTGCTATGGGAATTGATGTATTCCACAAGCGGAACAAAAAAACTGCATACCGTAGGTTACGGGCATTCATCCCGTAATTATGGCTCATCAGTACGTTTCCCCAGTTCCTTAATCGTAGATACCTATGAATGCATCGACGGCAAACGTATCGACGAATCGGAACTTTATGATCCGAAACACCCCACACGAAACAGGGATCCCCGTTTCAATGCAACATTGGCCGGTCATGGCGACACCATAAATTATACCAATACCGACGGCAACAATCCATTGAAACTCGTTCTCAACATATACGATGATAAAACCCGGTTCTATCCTCGTAGAAATGCCTGGTATACTGCCCAGAAGGTGGATGTAACCCCCGCCAGTCCATCGCTCGTCAACAATGGAGTAGGGTATTTATGGCGTAAATATGCCGATGAGAACACAGAACAACTGATGAGTTCTTCAAGCAATCTGATCTTGATGCGCTATGCCGAAATACTCCTTTCGTATGCCGAAGCCAAGATAGAACTCAACGAACTGGACGAATCGGTGTACTCTGCCATCAATGAAGTGCGCGGACGTGTCGGAATGCCGGATGTATCCACCGATCGAAAAGGAGATCAAACTAAAATGCGCCAATTGATACGCCGTGAACGAAAGGTAGAATTGGCGATGGAAGGATTACATTTTGCTGATATGAGGCGTTGGCAAATTGGCGATTTGGAAAACGCTAAACCAAGTTATGGAGCGCCTTTGTCGACTGTGACGTATGCAGGTATGGAGGCAACCGATATTCCCAATTTCAAAACGGACGAACGTCACGACCTGAACGATGTTCCTTCCTATGAAAGCTACAAAGATAAACTCAGGGTGCGCGATAAAAACAGATTCTGGGCTTCAAGATTTACATGGTGGCCTATTCCACGTCTTGAGACAGACCGTGATCCGAATCTGACCAATCCCGAATATTGAATCTAAATTTTGTAATACCAGTAATCTATTTAATATCATGATGAAAAGTTGTTTAATATCTATTCTTGTCTCTCTCGTAAGCTTTACTGCGGCGTGGGGCCAAGCCAGTGGTACGCAAGTGACCGAAACCGACTCGACCCTAACACTCCGGAACAGCAAAGTGAGAGTGGAATTTCCCAAAGGGGAAGCTTTCGACATCTCAAAGCTGACACTTAACGGAAAAGAATTAGTATTGAGCAAAGGATACAATACCGTTCCCTGGACGCTTACCTACAAAGGACCGCAAGGAGAAAACCCGGTACTTTTCCCCTCTCACGGCGAGTATGCCGGATGGGCAAAGACAACGAAGGACGGACATGTCGCCATTGCCTTCAAATGGAACATGCGGCTTACTTACCAAGATCTGGTTCCTGTAGTAATGACCGTTTCCCTTCCCGGCGATTCGGAACTCGCTTATTGGGATATTCAAGCGGGCACTCCGGATGGATGGCTGGTAAGTAATACGCAATTCCCCCGTATCACGGTAACCCGTCCCGATAAAGCCAAGTTGATCACCTCGGCAGGTTGGGGTGCAGAGTATAACCTAAGTAACCCGCAGGTATATACTTCCAGCTATCCCTCGGTGACCGGTTCCATGCAACTCCTGTTTCTTCACAACCCCGACGGATCAGTATATTATGCTACCGAGGACAGAGAAGCCTGCGGCAAAGATTTCAGAGCCGCAGTGGGCGATAAGAGCGTAACTCTCTTAACAGACATTGTAGCCTCCGAAGGATGGTCGGACCATACAAGCAAGACCTTTACCCTTCCGTGGCCGACAGTGATCGGATACTCCCATCTCGGATGGCAGGATGCAGCAACGAAATGGTATCGTCCTTTTACGTTTACCACCGAATGGGGAAGCAAACCGTTAGCATCGCGCAACATCCCTCAATGGCTCTTAGATACCGATACCTGGATCAGAGCCAAAGGAGTGAATGACACCGTACGGACAGCCGTAAACAAAGCCATCGATTTATATGGCAAAAACACCTTCGTGCACTGGTACTTCTGGCATCATCACCCTTATGACACTCACTATCCGGACTACTTCCCCGCAAAAACGGATTTTGCCGAGATGATAGCCGAAGTCCGGAAAAGAGGTTGCCACACCGTCCCTTATATCAACGGGCGGTTGTGGGATCCCGCAAGCGACAGTTATGCTGCCCTGAATGGTGCCTCAGCTTCATGCCGGAAACCGGACGGAACGCTCTATACCGAAATTTATCCCACATCCAAAGTACTGAACTCCGTCACCTGCCCCGCATCCAAACTGTGGCAAGGGATCATTACCGATCTTGTCATTAAAATCCAGAAAGAACTGAAAACCAATGGAGTTTATATTGACCAGATCGCTGCCGCCGCTCCCCAGCCTTGTTGGGCCACCAATCACGGACATGCCCGGGGCGGAGGTGACTACTGGCACAAATCTTACCGCCATCTGATGGATTCACTCCGCACCTATCACCTGGAACCGGGAAATATCTTAATCAGCGAAGAGAATGCAGAATGTTACATCGACATGTTCGATCTGTTGCTCACGGTCAATTCACCCCACAACGGTTGTAAGATAGTACCTTTGTTCCCAATGGTCTATTCCGACAGACTTATCACATCGGCATATACCTATTCGCCTACCGACAGAGTAAATCGTGGCGACTTCCTGTATCAGACCATGCAATGCTTTCTGTACGGTTCACAGTTGGGTTGGGTAGATCCTACGCTTTTAATGAAGGAGGAAGCCAAAAGAGAAGCCGACTTTTTAAAAACACTCTCGGTGCTTCGTAAAAAGCAACACGATGTTTTTGTAGGAGGAAGATATGTAAAGGAGATCATCCCGAAAGGGGATAATCCGATAACCGACGTTCACGGATTCGGCAAAATGAATGTGGTAGCCGGCTCCGAATGGATTTCTCCGAAAGGTCAAAGAGTGCAATATTACGTGAACATGGACAGCGTGGACCATGAAATAATATTGCCCGACAATAATAAAAAACGGACTGTAAAAGCCCTGCAAGGCATACGAATTAATTTATAGAATCATGAAAAACAGCTATTCTTTACTATTGTTTTTATTGAGTTGCATCCCGTTCGGCTCTTTTGCTTCCACCACCTGGAAATTGCAAAACGTCGAATATCGTGTAGATACATTGTCGCATGTAGTGATAGGCCCCGGTACCACCCAGACAACTTTGATGCTGGAAGGTCCGGTGAAGCTGCGTGTATTCTATACAACCACGGACATGACCAATCCGAATGTGAACTTGAAATTGATAATGGGAAAGGATAATCTGACAAGCAATGTAACCGTACCGAACATGCCGGCATCCCATAATGATCCGGAAAACATCTATTTTGCTGGTGTAAATGCCGACTTCATTGGTGGTATGGGGCCTGTCGGTACTACGGCTGCGAACGGAGAGATGTATAAAAGTTATAAGGGGACCGGATGGTATGCAATAGGTATTGACAAAGATAAAAAACTTCATTCCGGTGCTCCTTATACTACTTTCAAATTAGTCTCGCCAAACGCCGGACAGGCTTCCATCAAAGCCGTTAATGCCGTACGCAGTGACAATGAGATGATATTGTATACTTCTCGTAAAGGCAGCACTACGGGTACCAAAGGGGCAGGAGTAGAGGTTGGTGCCGTAGCTGTCGACGGCCCGTTGAAATCAGAAGGAACTACCCGGATGCGCGTAACGGTTGCACCGGTAAAAGATGTCGGCAATATGGCGATTCCGGAAAATGGGTTCGTACTTTCCGGAACAGGATTTACGACCAATACACTG